>Ga0307509_10001476_pt1 | contig 39721 bp, 29 predicted proteins | sample 10_EM_MG_FD_202245 | JGI IMG/M metagenome (GOLD analysis project Ga0307509, IMG submission 202245) | Populus trichocarpa ectomycorrhiza microbial communities from riparian zone in the Pacific Northwest, United States - 10_EM | ecosystem: Host-associated > Plants > Roots > Unclassified | place...
GGCCCGGTGGGGTTTTACTACGGTTTAGCTTATAGGTTGTTTGATTTGGGGGAGTGGGTTTGCTTTTCTTTGTTGGTGGTGTCTACTGTCGGTTGGGGATGTTTTTCTTTTAGGCTAGGCTTTCGCGGGGGTTTTTGGTTCGAGGCTTTCAGGCCCGCTTTCTCATCTCCTTGTAGTTTCTACCCATAGTACCGAGCGGGGGTTTCTCTGTTGGGCAGGGTCAGAGGGTTTTAGCTTGGGGATGGCGGGATGGACTGTAGTTGGAGGTTTTGGACTACGTGGCCCTCGCTTGGCAGAAAGTCCGTTGTACCTAGGACCGTGGGATGAGCACAGGTGTGCGTTTGCCCCGATAGAAACAATGAATAATCGAGATAAAAAAATAAAAAAAAAGTCACAGTAGTTAGAGCTCTTCACGCTACCATCTAAGTACTTTCTTACACTTTAACTTTACCTTTACCTTTACCTTATCTCTCGCTTGTATTCAAGCAACCTAGCTCTTAAGCGTCAGAGCAATTACGATCTTAATAAGACAAAGACAGTCTCACATCTCTCTCATGAGAGAGGAGATTACGATACGAAGAAGTTCCCTCACCATCTCCCCCCAATAAGATATTGGAGTGAGATAAGACGAAGAAGAGATTATAAGTTAATCTCGGAAAGAAGAACGCTCTCCGATATTTAAGATAACGAGAACTCTAAAGATAGTTCAAGATATTCACGTAAGCAATTTGTTACCTGTTGCATAACTAACCCCTTCAGGCTAGGATTGTTACACCACCTCTGGTTACCACATGGTATACCATTTGGGCTAAGGTGATATTGACTGTAGCTACCTATCGTAGGGTCGTTACAATCTCATAGAAGTACTATGACTAGATATGAAGTCAGAGCTAGGGAAAACCTGGAGAAGGATTGGAGATATTCCAGCCTTGGAGTCAGCTTTGAATAATATTTGGCAGGGAATCCCTGGTGAATAGCTAATGAGGTTAATTAATAGCATGCCACAATGGCTTCAGGCTGTCATAGATGCTTAAGGGAATATGTTGGTTTATTAGTCTATAGCATACTGGTCTCCCACCTGAGTAGAGTCCAATGGTATATCACAGAGGCATATTCTTAGTTGGTGGGCGAGTGTAGAATAATGTATTAGTTTAATGCTCATCGATGAAGAAATGCGATCCTGATCACAAGATATCACTCGCTCCTCTTGGCCTCATACCCGTATCTTATCATCTTGCAAAAACCACCATTCTATTAGAAGAAGTACACCCGACTTATGCCTACCACCGAGTACTCTTTGCCCTTTGCTGGGCCGACGCCTCTGGATTTCTATAGAGTGGTGGCCTGTGCTTTGGGATTCATTCTGCTGTCTGGAATTGATTCCCGCTGACTGGGCAGTCTGTTTCCACTTTTTCTTTCTAGTGCCCCCCCCCCCTTCTTTTCTTTCCTTCTGATATACTAATTTTTACTTCATAGTTGCCTTGGTTTGCCTTCAAATAGCAGGCACTCCTAAAGTTTCAGTGTTCTCGATAGCAAGACCATCTCTCATTCGTATACTTTCCGATGTTCCACGATTTGCTCTACCTTTCTATGCCAGTTCCAATAAGATAGACCCAAAAAGCATTTCTCAGCCCTAAAGTACAATTGCTTTTCTTACATCTTTAGACATTATTTTCCCGAGTGACTTTGTGTGATCAAGCATGTCCTTACAATAATATGTTGATACTGTGTTGGTCACTCACTACTGTGGTGCAAGTAGTCTCCCTCTATAGCATTACCGGAAAATGTCTTAAATTTATCCCGTTTGGTGAAATAGAGAAACAAGCTACTTGCAGTACCCTACTGATCAAAAATAATACTTTCACGCCATCAAACACTACCGCCATCACAATGTTGTGAACAACAATAAAATGCGAAAGAAAACCCCCTAACTACGCATGTCCCCAAATCTACATAACCGTAGCATCCACAATCTCTGCGAGCCACTGCCTCAAGGCCAACGCTAGCACGCCAGGCAACTCCTTAATATCGCTAACGACAAGGTAAAACCCGAACGGGAAAGAATCCAAATACTTATACATTTTCACTGCCATACCCCCGTCCTCGTCCTGCTCGAACCTCACCTCCTCGAGCGTGAGAATGCTTTTCTCGTGGACGGAATCCACGATGACGAAGACGATCATAATTTTCTCCTCCTGGGCTTTGCGCACTAGTCGGCGGAGGGTATCGTGGTCCTCGCATATACCGTCGGAGACAATGATTTCCAGTTGCCAGAGGCCGGCGTTGGAATTTGTACGTGCGGACTCGAAGATGGAGAGGGACTTCTCGAGAAGGGTTTTCACGTTAGTCTTAGTTTGGTTGAAGGTGAAATTTTGGAAGATCTTCACGCCGGATTCGGAGGTGAAGGGTTGGTCGAAGGGGTGGATTAGACGGGTTGCTTCGCCGAAGCTGACGATGGATATTTGGCCAACTTCGAGTTGGGAGAGGGCCTTTGCGACTAGAGTAACAGTTTCAAAGGCTAAGTTGACAGAGTTGGACTCCGCCATGGATTTCGAGTCGTCGACTGCTATCATCACCTGGTATTGACGCTTGCTAGGCTTTGTACGGCGCATCCATATCTTGTCTTTTTTGTACTGACTTGCAATGTATGGGATGATACGCTTCATATTCAGTCGCTTGCCGGTTCGGAAATCCCCTCTCATCTTGGTAGCTAGAGTAGGTTCGAGGATCAGTCGGAGCTGCTCGCATAGACCCATTGATAGATCCTTTGTTGACTGTTCGTGCTTCCGCCATAACTCTCGCGACTCTGCCCACGAATGGCTGTTCGCGAGTTGAGACGGTGATTCATCACCCTTTTCTAGCTCTTCGTCGGTCATATCTATGTCCTCAGACTCCAAATTAGATTCAGCATCTTCCCGAGGAAACATTTGCCGCCTGGATTTTGGCTCTAACGGTTTCCCAATGATTGCACCAGCGGGGCATTCTTCCGCCGATCCCGGATCAACATCGCTGTCCTCGGAACTCCTCATATTATCATCCGTAGTATTGCCCTCCTTTGGCTCTGATACATCATCCTCAAAGGTCTCCTGCGGCCGTGTAGTCCCCGAGTCAATCGCCATCGAATCGTCGAGCGAGTGGGCTTGGTCTTCAGTCGCTGCGCCAAGAGCCTGGGCGTCAGCGACGGCTTTTTCGTCTGGCAAATGCTCGAATTCTGGGTCGCCAAGTTCCTAACATGCAGGATTAATAATCGGAAATAATCAAAATTGCAGTTTTCTGCTCTTACCATATTGTCAACTTGGGGGTGTTCCGTGTCCTTCTGGGCATCTAAAATATCTCGGCGACTCCGGTGCCATTTCTCCAGCACGTCACCAACTTTGCGGAAATATTCCCGCTCTTCCTTGACATACTCGTCTTTGGGGACTTGGTCGTCGCTCTGGGGACTTGCATCTTGTACTGTGGCTTGACCAAATTTCTGGCCGTGCGCTTGATCTGCGTCGGCGCTGTTGGTTTCTGGCGGTTCGCCCGATTTTGCCTCCTCGCCCGACTGCTGCTGAGCTGAGTCCTGCTCTTTACTATCCTGCTGGTCGGCACCGCCATCATGTGCTTGAGCTTCGCTAGGTGCAGTTTGCTCGGCTTGCCTTGGCTTCTGCTCTTCATGGGTTTGGAGTAGAGAGTTTTGCTCTTGATCTTCGGGGGCTTCCTGGCCTTGATCCACCTCCTGTTCGTTCACCTCTCCCTCTTGTTTGGTCCGCTCTCCTTCAGTGCCATTCTCGTCTTTTGCATCCTCCGGTTCACCAGCTTCGGAGTCCTTTGACGAGGAATCCAACTCAGGGAAACACTCTTTTTTCCCATCTTCTCCTTCATCGTTTTGCATAGGTTCTTCCTCATGTGCCACGTCTGAGAGGTCGTCCATATTCAGATCGCCATCTTCATCTCCTTCCTCATTGCCATCGAGTTCTAGATCCTCTGGTAGGTCAAGTGTATCGACTTCAGGAACATGCGAGTCCATTCCATTGGCTGTCTCTGGTCGAACCTCATCCTCTTCATCCGCCCCTTCATCTTCACCATCACTCGCGTCGTCCGTCTCGAGCTCTCCATCCTTGCCTGCTTGACCGCGTTGATTTTCGTTATTCTCGTTCTTCGCTTCGATATCTTCTCCTTTATTTTCTGCACCTTTTGTTTCACCCCCTTCTTTTTCCTTAGCATTGGCATCTCCCTTCCCATCCCACAACTTTTCGTCGACGGTGGTAGGATCAAGATCATCAACATCGCCAGTTTCCTCGTCCATATCATCCTCCGCCTCATTGCCGGAGCCCTCCCCACTATCATCTTCTCCTTTGTCCGGCGTATCGCCTAATTCTCCTTCTATCTCACCTTCAATGTCTATCGCATCTTTCTCATCCTCGATCTCTTTTTCTCGCTCCTCTCCGTTTTTCTCTTGGGCCAGGTCCGAAAGGTCTTCGTCGGCTTTGATGTCTTTGCTAATGTCGTCCGCACCTTCGCCTTCTCCGAGTCCGGTTCCGCTCTCAAGATCTTCCGCGCTACCAACTTCTTCACCCTGACCCTTCTCTTCTGGCATGCAGAAGCCTTTTGTCAACACCGCAGTAACAGACTTGCAAAGGATATAAGCAGTCTTAGAAGTAACGCGGTAGTAGCACAGTGCCTCTCGAAGTGCCTCTTGACAGAGGTTAGCGTACTCCTGGACAATCGGGTAGTAAGCTGCGAACAGCGCGCGCACAGCCTGTGAGGTAATTGCGGTTGTATCGAATGGCTGGAGCCTTGCCACCAGAGCCAGAGTCTCTGCTGCCCTGCGAGCGATATCACCCATGTGTAGAGACCTCATGCTAGACGTAGACGTGGATTGAGATTGGGCCAGCCAGCCGGTTTGCTGGGGTGATGGTGGGTAAGATGTCCGGGAGTCCTTCAATTTTTGCAAGCTGACGAATATAAGATCGCAAAGACCTTGTAATGAAGTGTCAACTATCTGCAGTGACACAGAAGAATCTGCATTTGCGGGCGCTTTCGGTTTGTATCCCCTAGAAAGCAAAGACGTTATAGGGTGGATGATATAAGATATTTGTGGTCGTTTCTGTCTGAGACACTGTGCATTTGAGTTCATTCCACGGAGTGTCTCAATGGCCCGGTCCATCAACACCATAGCCGAGTACTCCCAGACACCATCATGGATAGCGAGCGCCTTTCTAAAACTAGTATTCAAATTTATAGCAGCTTTGCGAGACTTCTCAAAGAAAATTTTGGCATCCTCTAACTCGATCCCACTAAAATCCGCGTGAATCCTCAACAACTCGACAGCCAACCCAAGAGTCTCCGGAAGCCACAGAATCTTCCTCCGGATACTGACATACTCCTCGGGCACGATGCTACTGTCTCCATAGAGATCCGGATGCTCCATCTCCAAGTTCGATAACACTTCATACTTCTCAATAACATGCTGCACACTCTTAAGATCCCTAAGTGAGGATGAAATCACGTCCCGCTGCTCCAGGATCATGGAAAACATATTCTCAATATACCCTACACTCCTCGCGACCTCCGGGCCTGTCAAGTCCGGCGTTGGCCCTGCCGCGGACCTCCGAATCTTCGGTAAGAGCTCTAAAACTCGAAGGAAGTAATAAGACTCATTCCCGCCATTACCGGTCTGGACTGTCTCCGTGGCTGTGAGGACTGCCTCAAGAGTAGATTGTTTTTGTAGTTGAGAGCTACTAAGATTCCATTTCAATCCCATCTGCCGAAGTTCTTTCAATACATCTGCGAATGCTTTTCGTTTTCTCGTCTTCAAATGCTTCACTTCAGACTTGTTGGCTTCTGTGAGTGTTCCGGGAGTATCTGCTTGGAGTTCTTTCATTACCGCGACGATTGATGTCGAGAAATTGCTTAGCCAGCCTGCGACGTCGACAACTCCAGACCGAGATACTCGCTGCATTGTTTGTATCGTAAGAACGAGATCAGTAAGACGGGGAGGTCTGCTATCCCATCTTTGCACCCACTTCTCGTAGATTCCTTTGACTAGCTCGATGTTGATATCCGATTGAAGATGTGCCTCTGGTGCGCCAATGATAGCTCTATCCTCTTCGGAAGGCATGCCATCTTCGATAAAAGGCTGCATCGGTTGAGCAAGTGTTTCCCGATACTTCTTGACAACTTTATAAAGCTTCTGATGTGAACGCTTTGCACTATTTCTCAAAGCGATGATATTTGTATCTTTCCAACTAGCTAGTAGGACTACCTCCGAAACCTTCTTTTCAAACGTCTTTCTCTGCTTCATTAGGAAATCGGTAGCGATGGGCACATATTGCGAGTAATATGTGATAAGATTTTGTAGTCCCTTCCATATAGACAACATCTCCGGGTTTTCCCCAGATAAGTGTAGAACATGTTGCTCGAACGTCTGCAAAAGACGAAGTCTGTCGGGGAACTGACCGATAGACGAAGAAGTTATGAACGCAGCAAGTGTAGAAACAAGTTGGAATATATGATTATTCAGGCTTCCTCCGGTCTCAGATAGGCGAGCCGGATTGGCAATCACACTCTCGAACACGTAGAACCACCAAGAGTCTGCATCGACCCCGCATTTCTCATCTTCAATGTCGAAAAGGCGCGACCAAGTAGTTAATTCCAAACGCCTCCAGCTTATAATTAGTTGAGTCAAGGCATGGTAATGTTCCGCGGCAGAATACTGGCTGCTAGCAACACTTTGCCATTCGTCCAATGACTCGTGCAACCTCTCGACTTTAGGAAGGAGCTTTGCTACCGGCGAGTCATTGGGGAAGCTGAGTATCTCTCGACATGTCTCCAAGGCATCTTGAAGAGTGACATTTTCGGGCCAAGCGTTAGTCAAAACTTGCAGGCGAGCCTGACACTCCTCAATCGCGTCAACTAGTCTCTGAGCTTGCTCCAGGTTCTCATCGGTATAGAAGTCATATGTTTTAGAGCTAGGCTTCCCTTCGCGCCCGCCGATCCACTTAGACGTTTCGCCAAGGGAAAGCACAACCGCCGGCAGGAAAGCCTTAAGCTCTGCTTGAGAGGCGGGAAAGCCATCAGTTTTGCGCATGCTCTTCGCGAAAGCATTTATACCACGGCGAATGAGGGAGGGTAAGTCGCATCCTGAATTATCTCTCGGAAAGTAAAGAGCGGAATGGCATTTCGCAAGGTTAACAGCCAGGGATCGGTTATCCGCAGTTGGTTTCTCTGGCTTTTCGATTTCTTGCTCGTAGTCCGGAAACATGGCCTTTAGTTCCCGTTCGTCGTGGTCCTCTTCTCCACCCTCGTATCGGTAGAGACTTGCATCTGCAGCGGCCTTTTCTTGCTCTTCTACAGTCCTGGCCTTCCAATTGTCAAAGAAACAAAGTAAGATCTTGTTGATAACCTCGTGAGACCCTTTATGCAATCCTTCAGGTCCTTCGACCGCTCTACAAGTCGCAAGCCTCCACAACAAAAGCAGTTGAGCATCATCCTGGTCACCACCGCTAGAAAAATGGTCAACAGTCATATCTCCTCCGAAGTCCGGAATAAGAAGTGACTCATTATATCCCGGTTTCTCAGTCTCGATAGCAGCAAGGCCCAACCCAAGCTTCAAAGAGTATAAAAACCCAAGCACCGGGTCCACCAAATCTTTATAAGTAGTGTAATTCCTGCTTAGTCTCTCAGCGATCTGAGATAAATTCTTCTGGAATAACTGTTCTTCGGCACGGCCTTCATTCCCGTGCGTCAAGATAGATGTGAGAAGCCGTTCGTGCGGATTGCTCTGGACAACAACCTTGAGTAACACTGAGAAATCCCCTTGTAACTGAGCCATTTCCGATTCTTCGGGTCTTTCCGTCAATGAATTCGGAGGCTCCCCGCCAAGCTCTTCAATTTGGTTCCGTAAATACTGTAGTTGAAACTCGTTTGTTTGACCAGTAAACCTGGATTCAAAAATCTTTTCCGCCTCGATCCTGGCGATTATGTCGCCTTTTTGATGCAGATACCTCTCTCGCCGTACCTTCAACTTCATGGCTGGGTCGAAAGCGCAATTAGGAACATATAGTTTTAGACATCCCAAGGCATAGTGTGTCCAAGCAGAGCCTAGGTGCTCCGAAGTAATAGTTCCGAATCGAGACAAATCCGAACAAATAGCACGGATCGCAGGGACAAAGTGAGTGTCAGCTACTGTCTTGAATTTATCATTTGATACCGGCGAAAGCGGAAGACTAGATATCCTCGATAGCCCCACTGTTTCCCCTAATAAAGCTTGGTCGATAATACTAAACCAATTTGTAATTTGTTCGTGCATCTCTCCATCATAAAATCCAGAATGCAGAGTAATAATCTGCGAAGATAATTAGCTTTGAATCACCGGCAAGCTAGCTCCTCAAAGTATAAATACCTTGTGAATCTTAGCAACCAGGAGTTGTGTCAATTGGAGTGTCCTATCACTAGTCATATCTTGAATATTCAAAAACAACTGCTTCGAAAATGTTTTCAATTCGATATTGAGCTGGCTCATCTGGCCGATCGCCGATTGCCGCACTTGATGGCTATTATCCAGGTCAGTACGAACTGGATATCAGGTCAACGATACACGTACCTGCACCCCAATATTTCGGGTATAAATCGAGCCTCTACAAGACTACGTGGGCCATCAACGACAGAACCCTCAGGTCGCCATATATCCTTAAGGACCTGCTCGTAAGATGCATCTAAAAATCACGGTCAACAAAACCCCCCGCAAAAGAATCTTTAAGGGAACTTACGGAGCCCAGTGCTTGGAGTCTGGTAGCCAAGAAGTCCGGATATGGGTCTGCCAGCAAAATGAGCAATAGCGAGCATATTGTTGTCGAGCTATAAGAAACGGTCAGCAAACTGGTAGGCGAAAGTGGTATAACCAATCCCTACGTTCGTTTCATTCGGAAATACAGCTACCCGGAGAGCTCTGAACCGAAACAAATAATCAAATGCTGGCCTGAAAACCGACTCGAGCTGCTCAGTTTCAGTGAGCACTTGGGACTTCTCAAGTTGGTCAATTTCTGCCCCAAGTCCTTGGACTAACTTCCGGATATTATCCACGCTCGAAGAAGTCAAGACGTCAGTAAGTGCCGTAACAAATAATCTCTTCTGGGAAGAGACCGCTTCAAACGAGCCTGTTCGCAAAGTTAGTGGCCCGATCAATAGGTTCGAGAGGCGGGAAAAAACCTTTAAATCTCAACGTCACAGCATCAAATCGATCAGCAATTTCCTTCAACTTAATGTACGCAGTCCAGGCAGCCAACGAAGCAGGCACAGATGGGCGCATCGCATTCCACACCAACTCCATAGAGAATCCAGTTGTGAGTTGGAAAGGAGCCCGAAATCCGTCCAACGCTTGTCCAATTGGCTGCATCAGAGCACGAGGAAGACTATCTCTAGAGGATTTAGCCCATTCCTCAAGCAATTCCACATACACGTGGAGTACACTCTCATCCAATTTATTCCCCGCAGCACTACTCAAGCTAACAATATCATGCCATAGCCGTAGAAGTTCTAGAATACGTAAAAGCGAATCCTGCAATTCCCCACCCTCGCACACTGTCTTAAGAAACGTAGAACCACGCGCCCGGGAATCAGCCCAATTGTGTAGTTCTTCCCGGACAGTTGACAAGAATTCGAATACTGGTGGGCTGAAATCGGCTTTAAGCGTTGACGCAGGTAGTTTCCTTTTCGATGCTGATATTTCCAAAAAACTCAGGCCTTTCAACCCTTCCAGCGTTGCTGCCGTCGATTTTTGAATAATTGCTTCTTCTACTTGCCCGATTTCGAGTATTCCTCTCAGGCAGTCGTGCGCTCGCGTGTAAACGATCCATTCAAGTAGCCTCTGCGAATGGTCTGCTTCTCGGCCGGATGCCTTAATTCCAAGAAACATTAGAGGCGTGTTGCGCGGTAGATTTATAGGCTATTTAAACCATTTGTCAATGTTTTCCTCAAGCTCGAGCCCCCCAGGACCCATATCACTTAGTTCGAGTCACTTACCTGTGCCTCTTTGAATCCATCACTATGTGGCAATAGTTTCGCGAGATACTCTATACGATCTTCCCGAAGGACACAGGCCCATTTACACAAATCTAGGTAAATGCTTACTGCATCCCGTACAATTCCCATCCGCCGCGCCCCCATACCCGTCGACGATAATCCTATATGGTCTCTCCATCTAACCAATAATGCCATATCGGTCTCCGTCTTCCCCCCAGGCGTGTGATCGAGAGCGATGTAAACAAGATGCTTGAACACCAACACATCAATACCGTTGTTGTTGTTGAGCAATTTACCAATGATCTGATAGATCCCCATTGAAGACTCTGTCGAAGGGGAATATTTAGCAAGCTCCTTCCGTTCTCTATCATCTTCTTCAGCACACTTCTCCATTGGAAGCGGATCCAGGAAAACCTCTATCCCACGATTCCTCATAGCCCGCGAGAGTTCTCCATGATCAGGGTCCATTGTTAGGAAGAGCTGAAACCCCGGGCTGGGGCGTACCACCTTTGGTCTACCATCCTTGCCGTTGTATTCATTGACTACGAGACATCCATTTGGTTCGAGGAGCGAGTTTAACCTATCTAGTACGCTCGGACTGCATAAGTTCGCATTATCTAGGACCAGCCACCTCCCTTGCTCAATGGCGTCGATTAACATCCCGTCAACCCACTCGAACCTAGCATTTGTGGATTCGCGAGCTTCGGCAATTACCCCCTCGAAACTGTTAATGAACGGGTGGAACGTTCCGAATGGGAACTCCTCTTCAAGCGACCTGAGTTCCGTAGCAAGGCGATGCAGTGAATCGATTCCAAGTCCAGAACTTGAGGACCTGATACGCTCACAAAGCCCGAGCGCTCTCTGAAGAGGCCCCGGGTGTCCATCCCCACAGAAATATTTAACTCCCAGGTTCTTCAGGTAGTAATCGAATTGAGCAAAAACCTTGGAAATCTTCCTAGTAATGTCTACCTGTTCAAAGCCACCAACAATATCTGTAGTATCAATGTCACTGTTGATTGCGATCTCATCAAGCTCGACGCCAGCGATACTTGCCAAAAGTTTTAATAGACGGGTCTTCCCAACGCCAGAAGGCCCAACCAATATGCATGGTGTCTCCTGCGCAATTGCGGTCATGATTGTCTCCATAACAGGCAAGTTCTGCTTCAAAATTGCGAGATCCTGAGGGGATACGAAACACAGATCACTCCGACGGTAGATAAGCGCATGACCAACTTGTAGGTGCTCCTTAGCTAGTTGATAATAGAGATGTCTTCTGCTAGGCATGGATCCAAAAACCTGGCTAAATAGCGTGTCGACCCTCTCTCTATCCCTCCCAGTCCGAAATCGATGTCTTATGGTGTCTAAAAACTCTTCAGGCTCTCTGGCGGCCATGAACCGGGCAGGTGACGATAGTAACCCAAGCCAGCGTAGAGTGTCTCGCAGGTTGAATTCCCAGGGTCCTCCGAGACTTCCGAAGCTCCTCTTTTGGGATACCTCACGGTCCAGAAGAACCATAAATTCGATCACTTTCGAAACATATTTAGGGTAAACTGAGGGATTCAAGCGGCCAGCGATGAGTTGTAAATCTTCAAGACCAAGAGTGTCAACATAAACAACTGTAAACCTGTTGACAAAAGACGCGGGAAGTCCCTTCCGCCCTCCACCTTGCTGGTGTGGGTTCTGCGCCGCAAAAACCGCAAAGTCCGGATGTCGTCTGAAGGTGCGATCGAGCTCCGAGATGTATGTCTCCCCACGATGATCCAAACAAGCATTCAGACCCTCTAGCACTGACTGCGATGCTAGGTTCATTTCATCCAGTAACACCCAATGTCCGGCTTGCATCGCCCGAAGGAATGGAGCATCTCGCCAGGCAAATTCCCCGCTCTGGCCACCCTCAACGGGGACATCGGAACCGAAAAGGTCCATTAGGTCAGTTTGCTCTGACAAATTGATTCGTGTCAGGAGATTTCCACTGGCCTCCGCAAGGGCTGATACCAGACTCGTTTTACCAACGCCTGGGCTACCTTCCAGTAGCACAGGCTTCTGCAACTGCATTGCTCTGACCACCCGCATAGCGTTCTTAACCGTTGTCGGTGCGGCCATATTGAATGTTTCAGAAACATCTACCGCGGCATCTTTATTCTTCCTGAGGGAGAACGCTCCGAGCTGGATCGCCTGACCACCCGTACTAGCAGTAACCGGTTGATCGTATATTTGGGATAAATCCTCCCCGCACAACTGTGACAATTCATAGATACATCGTCGCTTCTCTTTCTCCAAATCTTCAGAGGCAATTGACAACCCCCCGGAAGGGCACGCCCCCATCCCATCTATGAACACGAGTGCTGCGCCATGAAGCACCCCAAAGGCAGGGTTCTCGGGCGGGCCAGAGTTAATAAATTTGACCCAGGCCAATACATCTCGAATAGAGATCGCCGGGGATGAAAGGGAGCTAGAAGGTTTAGAAAACCGCTGCGAAAACTCGACCACAGTTCTAGCATACTTTGACGCAAACGGCGCAATTTTTGCCTGTACAATTTGCAGGACGTCCTCTGGATCCGACATCGATGGGACCCAGATTTCCGTAAACCGATTGCGTAATGCCGGGGAAAGCTCTTTCTTACCATAGTCGCCGCCAGGATTCATTGTGGCCATGAACTGAAACCCATCTGCGGCTATAATTTCTGATTCATTTGCTCCCTTCTCCGCGAGTAAGATACCCCGTGCAGGTTCCAAAACACTGTTCAATCTCTCCAAAACGGAATCTTCGGCTAAGGATATCTCGTCAAGTAAAAAGAACTGGCCGGATTTCATAGCTTGGACAAGGCTTCCATCGGCCCACTCGAATAAAGCTTCCGTCCGTCTGCGATTAGTTTGGATTCGAGCTCGGACATCACCGGCGGTTCTCGCAGCGATATCTTGATCTAACGAATCATAAGCCCTTAGCAATATAGTCAAGTTGTTATCAGTAATCCCAGTAGGCGAGTGTTCCCCAAGAACGGTCAACAAGTCCTCAGTAAGTTGGCTCTGGCAAGCCTGCCGATTCCGAATTGGTCGCTGAGCACCAATAATATCACCAGTTTCAGTATTTTGATGAGCGTTAACAACAAACATTGATTTTCCGAAGGCGTCTGCCAACATCTGACACACTGTCGTCTTCCCACATCCAGTCTCGCCAACGAGAAGAACAGGCTCGTTATTGCGTAGGGCATTTGCAACAAGTGCGTAAAGTCTGCGCATCGCTTTTGTCCAAACAACGTCGCCGTTCGTTCCGGAAAGGTTATCAATGTAATATTGATATTCTGGGGTGGATTCGGGCGAATATAAAGATGAATGGTCAATTTTAACTCGCATAACCCTCTCAATGATCTCCTTCACGGTGAGTTTCTCTTTTTCATCGCGAACCCGCTCTGCCAATAGCATGTACCCATCATTGGCCAAGCTCTGGTAGCTCTGGTCAGCACGAGCTGCTTGACGGTTAGCCCATCTGAAGAGATCTCTAAGAGTAGCAAAGCTGTTTTTCTGTTCAAACAATCTAGTTGTTTGACGAATCAACGAGAGTTCCTATCCAGCGGTTAGCAGAATTCACTAAATTACACGCATAACCACTAGAATTACCCTATAAACAGCCACAATCACCTTGCACCGGCTAGGTGGTATTTGGCATCTTCCCTCTAGAATAGTCCTCAGTTCGTCTTCGGGGATATCGTCGAAATGGAGCTCCAAAAATCTGTTCCGAAATGCCCTAGATAGCACCTTCCTTCCTCCATAGAGCCCAGGCGGGTTCTGAGTTGCGAAGAGCATAAAGTCCTTATGCGGCCTCACTACCTCCTGTGTTTCCGGAATCAGAAGCTCTCTGTTGTCATCTAGCAACCTGTTTAAAGCCTCGAGTACGTCCGTAGGCGCAAGATTGAGTTCGTCAAGTACGATCCAGTGACCCTCTCTCAAAGATTTGACAAGTATACCTTCTTGGAATCGTAGTCGTCCATCGTCATCTGAAACATAGCTCCCGAGATATTCTTGAAGATCGGTATGTTCGTGATTATTGATTCGCACGAACTTGTGCCCTGTCTTTTTCGCAAGGTATTCAATCATACTAGTTTTTCCACTACTCGTCGGCCCTTGGATAAGCACGGGGAACCGTTTTGTCGCAGTAGCTCGAACCAGGTTAAGCATGTTCCGCCGAACGGATGGAGGTATAATATAATGTGATTGCTCTTCGATCGGGTATGCCCCCTTGTGTACCCAATAATGCTCGAACAGAACGTAGTCTGCCCCCGGACATCGAGGAATCTGGGAAGTCAGACTTCGTACATTCTTGTGCCTACCCAGAATATGTTTCTCGATAACCGGTAACAGTATGCCCTCCGATGCCTGGTCGAGCAGCGTCAAGAAGCTCATGCAGAACCCTTCATACAAACTCCGCCTCAAGCCATATACCGGAGCAATCTCGAAAACGTAACTCAGAGTCCTTGTCAAAGTCCTTATACTATAATGTGGGCGCTGGTTCGCACCATCAACCAACTGTTGATCCTCTGACAAGCGCTTGGCCTCCACATAAACATTTGCGATATCAGCGACCACTATGTCGTCCCCAACCGCCAGATTTCCGAGATACTCTCTAATAATGGCGAGAAGATTACTCAGTTCTTGATCTGGACTGACGACGTATAGTTCAGTGAATCTGCTTCTCATCCCAGGCGGCAAATCCCGCTTTCCCACATCTGTGGCCGGATTCATACAGGCGAATATTCTGAAATCCGGATGTGCCTCCACCCTCTCCACATCACCTTTCTCACTCAGAAGTAGAGAGCCACCGCCGCCGTCTTTGAGTAGATCGGCGATGCTCTCCAGAGTATCTGCGGCTGCCAGATTTATCTCGTCTAAAAGTACCCAGTCTCCGTTTCTAGCAGCCTTCACCAAGCTTCCCTCCACAAAGGAAAAGGCAAAACTTTTGGCTAACTGCGAGCTGTGTTTCTCAAGATTCGATAAATCATTTGCAAAATTAGTCCACTTCGCCTGAAGAACTGGTCTATCCACGTTGTCTAGCTTTCTCTTCTTGGCGGGCTTATCTTCGGGCTCCTTCGCTTTGGGTGTAGCAAAAAACTGGTCGGCCATCTTCACAGCTTCACCCCACAGCGTCATAACTCGATTCCATTGCTGCTTCGACCAGAACTTATTCAAGGCATCCAGAAAGCGCTTATTCCTCTTTAAAGAAAAGGTTTTCTCGAATAAACCATCAAATCTCTCCTTGAGCGGAACAGCCAATGTTTTCATGTCAGCAGGCTTGAATCCACCAAGGAGGTCACTACTCTCGGTTTGTTGCGACAAGTTTATGACCGTAAGATTGAACCGCATCATATCTGCCAATTGCTGCACAACAGCCGTCTTCCCAGTGCCAGTTTCTCCTACCAGTAGGACAGGTTCCGCGAGCCTAATTGCTGCACCCAGTTGCTCCAACAGCCGTGCTGCATGATTTGTAGTCGCAAATGGCCTTCTCTGAGCATATCCCCCCCGTCGCTTTGGTCCAACTAGCTCCTTCTTCCGTTTCTTAAGTTTCACTCTCCCAACCACCAATATTCGTTCAGAGTCGCTGTATCCAGGAATATGGCCTCCTTCAAGGAATAGGTTAATACGTTGTGAAGGTATATGCATATTGCTCGCAACCCTTCTGACAATTAGAGCTCGAGCCTCCTTAGTATGTAAACTTCCGGCAAAACAATCAACTGCCTCCATGAACATCCCATCGAATACTCCGTCCGATAATGGCTCATGACTTGTGGCAACACTAGCAGAAATGTAGAGAGCGTGAACTCTCTTGCACCATTTCATCAAGTCGCGAGGAGATATTAACCTCCCAAGGCTTGTCTTACTGATGGCAAAAAATGACGGTTCTGAGTACGTTTTTTGAACTGCGTGATAGACATCCATCAAGGTTGGCGAAATTCCGGCCAACAGGGGAAACCGTGAATCTATTATCGTATTCAATTCTTCTCCAGAGGGCATCTCCACATTTACTCTCTCCCAAAGCCGACCCCCGAGACTGCTCATAGCCATCATATCTGATTTTATTGAGGATGCAGTTCTGATAGTAGCAATTAATTTGAAACCACGAGTTGCTGCAATCTTGTCCCCTCTTGAAGGGATTACGAGTTCGCCTCGTTCCATTAATGGGAGTAATACACTCAAAACGTCTTTTGGTGCTTTGTCAATATCCTCTACAAGAACCCATCTACCCTCTCTCACGGCAGTTGTCAAAACCCCCGCTCTCCATTCAAAGCTTCCTGGGGCGTCCGTGGTAGTGTAAGCTCCAATTAAGAGCTTCGCGTCCGTCTGGTCCCCGAGGTGTATCGAAATCATGTCATCTAAAGTATTAAGAACTTGTGCGACCTGGTGAACGAGATACGTTTTCCCAGAGCCAGATTGCCCAGTGATAAGTAAAGGTCGTGGAGAACGGAGTGCTTGGGCGATTGAGCTAATGTTCTTCCGCGTAGTAGGCGTATCAACGATACTCGAGGATTGTGAAGGAGGCCCTAAAATAACTATCAGGACTGGACAACCCTCTACGATAGCGCACCATACCTCGAAGCCTAGGAATCAAGACCCCACACAGATTGGCCGTCAATGGCGATAGGTCGCTAGAATGAATGACTCGTGAATTCCCTGTGCTCATTTTGTCATTCGCAAGCCTTGCTGTTTCTAAATCCTTTGATAATGTCTCTAGCCTTTCGGCTTCCAGTAGCCTAATAAAGCAGTTATCAATAAAATGCTCTGTACCGGCGGTGAGAGCACCCCTTACATTAAAAATCCATAGTCTACTTCTCTACCCTCCCATAGCCCAAGAACCTTCTCTTTCGCAGTACCTCCGACGCCGAAACGGGAAAACATTGTCTCCTGCGCACGATCGGCAGCCTTCAAATATATCGACAGTATCCTAACCGAGAGATACCGTACCGGAAGATATTTGTGCCTCATAAGCCCAAACAAAACATCTGCATTGACGAGTCCCAAAAACCCCTCCCTTCTAAAACACAGCAAACGATGAAGCGACAATAGCATATCAAGTGATTTTTCGCCATGGCCCACCGTTGATAGCTCCTCCAAGCACAATTCATCCGACAAACGCTCCATCCTAGTAGGAAATCCAGGGGCAGTTTCCCCCGGACCAGAGTGTAGCAGAAACTCCTCAGCGAGGTCTGCCAGGAACGGCACCACCGGGAGCACTCTTGCAAATCCCGCCGCAAGTTGTTCCACAGTAGCAAACCCCCGCCACCTTGCGACAAGGTCAGCAAATATCGGTTCATAGCAAGTAAGCATTAACGAAGTGAAATTGGGATTAACCGCAATCCTGGAGAGGGTATCAAGGTAGAGGCCATTGTCGACACGGGTTGAACCGGAAATAATCGAAATTGCGTCCGGCGGAAGAGATGATATTAACGGCGATGATAGGAATCTTTGATCGAATTTTGAGCAATCCATTTTGGCTCGGCGCTGCGTTTGTCGTGGTCAAAACGAGGAAATGCTCTTTTAATGAGTGGGAATTTGTTCGCGGCGTTTGTCTAAAGGTTTCCTAGAGCAAGAGAAAAAAAATGGCTTGGCGTGCATGAGTCGACTGCTGCAACCATTCCTGGGGTTGCGGCTCCAATCTGATACCAGTGTCACCATAACACTCTGGGCGGCTCTTTTGCAACCGCATAAAAAAGAGCTAAGGTACTCGAGTGCCGTAGCGCGAACAAGGATAGCTAACTTAGCCAAGATAAATTGATTCATATGATAGAGATTCAAAGTCGACAAGTAATGCCCAAAATAGCTACAAGTTACACAGAGAATCCCCATAGTATACCTTATACCCACTAAGAGAGCCAGAATCTTTGCACTGCAGTTGAATACCGGTGTGCCCTGGACGGTTGATAGGGCAGTTTAGCAGGGCTGATTGCCTATTTGGGAGACTGGCAGAAGCCAACGAGAGGAAGGCTTGGCGGAGAGCCAATTTGTATGGTGGGGGACTCCTTGAATCGACCTACTCAGGACCCCAAGATCGCCCAACTTTAAATGATGCCTGAGATAACCACCTGTTAAGTCTGGGGTAACCTTAAATTAACCTAACCTCCGTAGATTTTTTTAGTTAGCATCGTACAACCACACCACTCTTTGCACGGTGTCTCCTAGTTAGTAATAAATTTGATAAGCACTGGTCAGTTCGATCATCACTTCACCTCTATTGGGCCTAGCTCTGTCCGTGATTTGCTTTCATCTTATCAACAACATTACACAGTAGTTACCCAGGGTCAAGTTTATCCCTTCTATCGCACGGTATATCGAGTTGGTCACAAGCATCGTTTCGCCGATAGCTGCGTGTGTGGTCAAGACACCATCCAACTAAGGGAAGGTCACGTTTTACTCCCACACCGGTAGCTGTACTAGAAATTACTGCCGGTATCATACTTGTACTGTACAAGTACTAGTAAGAGTTCGGCGAAAAGCACATTCCCTTTACGAGTACACCTTACTCCCAGACCAAACCTCTTTGGGACTACGACTGACACTTCACTTCATCCCGCGCAAGTACCTGAAGAGATGTTTTCGTACAGGGACGCAGTGGCTAATCAACAAAATAATCCCCATCTTGTACAAAAGCATCTCCCCTACCCGCAGCACTTGTACCTCATTTCAACGTACGAGTACTGTACTTACTGTACCAGCAGGAGGCGAATCTTTCCAAATAATGCGGCACAGTATATATATATTCCTCTCCTCGCCACTATTCGAGACATGGTTAACAAATTACTCAATTGGCTTATTGCGACTTTGGTAACAGGCAACTTTTGGTGTGGACTTCTACTCAGTACTATGTGACGAGCAAGGCCCAACTGGAGACCTCGAGCGTCGCTTCTTGCCCCCGTAAGAGTCAGCCCACATCACCGTTCCCCTTCGCTCAGGTTTTTCATGTATTATATTTTTACCTTTCTTCCTTACTTGCATTCCGCCAACCCCCTAGGGTCGAAGCGCTTTTAACCGACAGCGAGGCCCCTCTCCTAGCAAGCAAGAGAGAGAAAGAAAGACAACCTAGTGTTGGGTTGTGGGCACAGGTTAGTGACCTTATTAAATTATCCAGATAGCATACCGTTCTCCCGGGGGGGCTTTTTTTTCAGAGCATTATATACTGGTAATAGATTTCATACGCTACTCTGTATACTAGTGTTCGAGGGAATATGGGGTTGGTGAGCAGCAAAAGAGAAACCCTCTGGAGCCAAAGCGAAATCTAAGCCGCTAGTGGGTCCCTGCAGCTTATTCTAGAGCCCGATAGACCACTGCTCACTACTGGGTCCCTAGTCCTCTATGGAGGCATCATAATTTGTCAGAGTGGGCGGTTGCGGGTAAACATCTGCACACCGTAAAAAAAATGGATAGAAGCAGATACCGAGCCATTCAGAGAGAGTTCTCAAGCGCAAAAGATAGAGTTAGGGTATCCATCAAGAGATAACACTATAACCCCACAGGTATTTCGTAGTAATCGTAAGAGCATATAACGCCCCTAACGGCAGGCAATGACATGGTCTTTGGTAACTAAGGGTATTATTCAGGACAAGTTAAACTATCCAAGAGAGCCCATCACAAAATATCACTCGGCAATGAGAGTCCGTCCCCTGGCGGGAAGACAGAGGCCAAACCGAGTTTTTCAGATTGACAAAAAATTCCGTTGAACGGGCTTTATGGAAAACAATCACAAAAAGGAAATCAAAAATAAATGGATTATAATACTCCAAGGTCTCCTAGCACAACACCCCCCAAACACAATTCTAGGAGAACTTTTCGGATCCCTTCTGCCTACCCAGGATAGGGCAGTGATCAATAGTTTCTTAGCGGGCCCCATGGCACCCGCCAAGGCAAGGATTTTGGTATGATATATACTCTATGCGAAGGATATGATACATTGCCACCCGGCTCGATTGCTTCGGATGCCCCCCACCTCTGATATGGAGTGGGTGAAATTCTACAAAAATTGTACGTACCGTGCAGACTACTTCAGACACTTGGATATTTTTCAAAGGTTCTTTGGAGCCTATTGTAGCGGAATCCGTACACAAGTGGTCACTCAAGAACTCCCGGTTCTCGTGTGGTTTAGTTTGTTGTCTCCCTAGTCAACGCGACAACCAGCATTACCGCCCGACGAAATCCGAGTGTTCCCGCACCTGAAAGTGAATTCGGCTGAACGCATTAGGGATGTTCAGCAGGCGGCCATGAACGTGAACATGAACTTGTTACCACAGCAACAGTCTCTCACTTTCCAAATATGGTTGGGTCGACAAGCTAATCCAAGTGCACACTAAGGATCGGTCTAAATATGAACGTGCACAGTTCATAAATTAGTGCTAATTAGTGCGAACTTCAGAATGTAAACAGTGTAAACAGAGTAGCTGATTGGCTTAGAGTGATTCCATACAGGCTAGTGGTTGGTGACTATTCTTGATGACGATAAATTTTATTGTGGATGCTCTAGTTCTGGTGTCGGAATATTCTCAAACCCCGCAGAAGCTCTTTTCTCCATGAACAAGCTAGTCCATTTATAACACCATGCATCGTTCAAGTTCAAGTTCACACAATCAGCTGAACATCCCTATTCCCATGTCCAAGCGTTCAAGCATTGGCTCTTCCTACTCGTAAACTACGGCTTCATGAGAGGAACTAAACAAGCCACTAACCAACTATCACGTGTGCACTTCAACATTACGTTACGTTACAGCGCGAGGGATGACGAGGTGTGACGTAACCTATATTATTGCGGTGTTTGTACTCGAGCATTGTGTATGGGAATGCAACTCTGGGGATTGTGCTATCGGTGGGACAGTACTCGTACTTGAGTCTCAAGTAGGGCTGAGATGGTTTGGTTTAAAGAGGAAGTGGGCTGGGGATTTACTGCAGTCTGATGCCCGTACTTGATTGTAAATTTATCTGACGTTGTGCTGTGCGTGCTGTAGGAATTGATGCTGGATTATGGTACTTTCTGGCGTATAGAATGGAAGGATGGGAATGTCACACGATCCGGCACCCGGCTTGTAAATTACCATAGGAAATGCAGTGTCGTACCACCCTTTGGGAAGATAAGTTGCGTGATAGGTCCGGAGTACGGAACTATAACTAACTGCTTGCCTGCTGCCTGCCTGCCTGCCTGACAACACTTCCCCCTCCTCCCTCCGCAAAAAGAAATACCGGTCCCGAAAATAACACGAGGCTCCCCACATCTAGTGACCAGAAGATCCCCAAATCCAGATATAAACCTGCCGCCCCTCCCTCCCACCTTACTCAACTAACCAAAGCTAAAAGCCAAAATGAGGCAACCCACAAAAATCTCCATCTCCTCAGACTATGTACGCGCAATAAGTACACCCACAGAGCTATACCCTCTGCTAAGGAAAAACATGACGAAAGACCTGCAAGAGCTTGAGATGAGATGGGTCCAGAGCGTCAATGCCATCGGCGACAAGATGCTTGCGGGTGCCCATGTGGACGAGGACGTGGTCGCGCTCTCGCAGATCGTGTGGGATGGGTTGAAGCTTGCGCTGTGCGTCGTGGACTTGCTGGCTAGGCTTGATACGGAGATTTTCGGGGAGGGCCGTATGTCCTCTCTCAGTTTGTGCTTCGAGGAGTTTGCGCTGATGGCGATTGAGGGAGCAGAGACATGGGAATTGGTCTATGTGCCACCGTTCTTCGTCGAGAATACTGTTTTCTGCGGGAGGAGGACTGGGTCTAAGTTTAATTTGCCCATGTTACAACATTGCGGGTACGTCATCTACCCGGCGAACTCTAGGACGACGCCTGGTGGCCGGCGGGGAGAGAAGGGTGGCCTCGGGGCTTTCTATAATGAGTTTCTTTCTCTGGTGGAAGGGGTCGAGAGGCAGAGGAAGTGCAGAGAGATTGGATTGATTAGGGAGGAGTTGGCGGCTAGGATGGCAGCCTGATTTACGCGTTTACCTGTTGATTACTAGGAGGTAGGTTTGCTATTCATTCACGAGTGATCGGTAGTGATGCTTGTAGCTTCTCGAATGGATGTAATGTGGATCGCAGGATGACATCTGCTAATCAGATACTCTACTGTACCTCTCACTTATTTTTACAAATAAAGTCATCAAATTGCATTACGCGTGAGGTATATAACACAGAACCTAATCTCAGCATGAAAATAATCGGTATCATACATTAAGCCCTCTGGTCTAAGAGCACCGACACCAAATATTACACACTAGCCATTACCCCTCCCCCATCAGCATTAGGACAAGAAATCATAAAAGGTAAACGCATATCATGAAGCTAAAAGAACTAAGCGAGGGCAAACCGACCCCCGAAAAATGAACCATGCGAAAAAAACTGTAAAGAAAAAAATTTGCCATTAAGAAAGGGATTCATAAATTGTAGCAATGGCTCTCAAGAGGAAAAACTTTTAAACCACTTCGTCACCTTTAACTGGAGATCGCTTCTCCATAGTGGTGCTTCGAGATATACCCGCAGAACTGGCTAGAGTCGTTGACTTTGCCAAAGTGAAGAATCCTTGTCGGAGGCTTAATGAGGCGTCCTTCTTGACTCTATCGGACTCGCGGTTGTTGAACAATCCGTATTTTCGCTTGACAAACTTCCATACCTCAACTCCGCAGACGAAGGCAGGGATAGCGCCAAAGGAGAGTGCCCATTCCCAAGTAATACCTTTGTGTTTGAAGACACCGGTGTTGAGCCCGGGAATATAGACGACAGGAAAAACTGAGACTGCGCCAATAGCAACAGCATAGAACAAGAACTTGTTTCGATAAACCTATTAAGAGTCAGTGCAACCCAAGGCTAAAGGTTTGGGGAGTACTCACGTCTATGAAGAATGGGAACCTATGCTCAGTCTGGTAGGGATCGAATCTAAACATGCTTCGTCGGATGCTCTTGAATTCCCAAGCTGAAATTAAGATCAACCATGTCAATTGCGCGAAAACAGCAGCTCTAGCCCTGAAAACAAGATCACACTCGGGAGAGTATCTGGAGTTGCAGTTCACACCAAGGTTTCCGTTTCCGACTCCATAGACAATAATGACGAAGGTACAGAGTGAGCAAGCTCCCATGATCGTACCATATACAACCATATCCACAAGAATCTGCTTGGTAAAGACACCGACTCTGGTATCATGGGGAGGACGTCTCATGATATCCGAAGTAGCTTTTTCCAAACCCAATCCAAAAGCGGGGAAGGAACTTGTAAGCATGTTGATCCAGAGGATTTCCAAAGGCGCGAGTGGAAATACTGAGAAGTTATCTCGATCTCTGAACGCAAGACCAATGATCAAGAGTATGACTTCTCCAACATTAGAAACCAAGAGATGGAGGATGAACTTTTGAATGTTGTCAAACATCCTTCTACCCTCTTCGACAGCGTTAACAATACTCTCAAAGTTGTCATCGGTAAGCACAATATCAGAAGCCGATTTTGCAACATCTGAGCCTGCAAGACCCATAGCAATTCCGACATCAGCTCTCTTAAGACTTGGGGAATCGTTGACACCATCTCCCGTCATTGCTGCATATCGACCTCGTCGGTGAAGAGCATCAATCATTCGAACCTTGGTATTTGGTGCGCAGCGTGCAATAACAAATGGCAAGGCCGGGAGTTGATCAATCTCTTCGTTAGTCAAGGCATCGAACTCTGCTGCTGTCTTGACCATACTCCGTGCAACATCCGCAGGAAGTGTCCCGAAATCAGCGGGGATAATTCCAACTTCACGGGCAATGACTCTGGCAGTACTTGGATGGTCTCCAGTCAACATATGGACCTGAATACCGGCATTTGTACATTTTCTAACGGCCTCCTTGGTTTCAAGTCGAGGTGGGTCGTACAGCCCAGCAAGACCCACTAACGTAAGGTTTTGTTCAACTTCGTCGCGCGAGAATTCGTTCCAGCCTGCCGGTGGCACATTGGCAGTGCGGCGAGCGATAGCGAGGACGCGCTAAACCCCATAATTAGCTACCATAAATTCTCTAACGTCCGTTATAAAACCTACCAAGCCCTGATCGGCGAGGGCCGTCATCTGCCCAGTAATCTCTTGTTTCATTTCTTCGGTCATCGGCGCCTGCTTATCTCCAAATCCAACGTTTGTGCAAAGGTCAATAATCCTCTCAACAGCACCCTTGACGAAGATAAAGTATCGTCCGTTGTTGGGTTCCTGAAATACGACGGACATTCTTTTAACATCACTGTCGAATGGGTATTCCTGAAGCGCCTTCCAGCCGTCGGCGATGAGTTTCTTTTTTCCGTAGTCGAAGCGATGGCAAAAGACTTGAAGAGCAATCTAAATAGTTGTCAACGAAAATCTATCCATAGAGGCCATGAAAAATCCTACCTCAGTTGGATCACCAGTAGCCTGCCACTTTCTCTTAGTGTTATCGAATCTAACAGTCGCTAAGTTGCAAAGAGCCGAAGAGTGGAGGAATGCTTCCAATTCCGGGACAACCTCTGGGAGAGCACCGCCCTGGAAATGATTTTCGTCCGGAGTGTCTTCGGGATCAATTCCCCTGCGCCCTCTCGGTTCAGTTTCATCCGCAAATTTAAGTGCCAATGCTGAACGGCCTTGGTCGCGGGCTTCCTGCTGGCGTTCAAAAGTCTTGTTGGCGTCGACGAGCTCGGATGCGGCTGCCGGTGCTTCTCCGAAACGGATGACACCCGAAGTTGGGTTTGCGGCTTCTTCGGTCCGATCGACAGTGTAGATACCGACACCCGGAATCCAAACTTTGCGGGCAATCATTTTCCCTTGGGTGAGAGTTCCGGTCTTATCGGAGCAAATATTACTCACACCTCCCAATGCCTCGAGTGCATCAAGTTTACGCACGATAACCTTGCGTTTAACCATAGTCTTCATACCAACCGCCATTGTGATCGTCAAGACAGCAATCAAGGATTCGGGAATGATAGCAATACCTGAAAATCATTAGGGAATAGGTATCAAAAGTTGGGATAAATAGAAACCATACCAAGTGATATCGCGTAAATGACGACTTCATGAGGGATTCTAAATTTGTTCGCTGCAAACACAATAATAGCCAGAATGACAGCGCAAAACAAGAGGTAGTATGCCAATCTCGCAAGCTTCTTCTGGAGGGGAGTTCCAACGGTAAGTCCAAGCAACTTTCCAATGGCATCCCAAGTCTTGAGAGTTGCCCCCCTCACAGGTTGGAAATTTCCATGCTTCTTTCGAGACATTGACCTGCTTGGCTTCTTGGTCTTGCCCTTCAAAGTTTCTGCAATAACACCAATTTCGGTGGCCATTCCAGTACCAGTCACGATGCCACGGGCACGGCCTTTTGCAACAGTAGACGAAGAGAAAGCCATGTTTGTTCGATCGCCAACGCCAACCTCACCCTCAATTGGGGGCTCAGGTTCCTTGAAGACAGGAAGAGATTCTCCCGTGAGCAAAGCTTCATCCGTCTCAAAATTCAGTGCTTCGAAAAGTCTCAAATCGGCGGGGACAACGTCTCCAGTCTTAAGCTCAACAATGTCACCAGGCACAACCGTGATACTAGCAACATGATCGAGATTCCCATCTCGCAAAACAGCAGCAGTAGGACTGGAAAGGCTTCGTAAGGAATCCATAGTCTTCTCGCTAAACAGAGACAATCGAACGTTAGCTCTACCCGCCGGCGGTGGTGGAGAAGGGAGTAGATACGCTCTGTATTCCTGGAAAAAGCCAATAGTGACATTTAGGAAAATAACGGCGGTAATAACGCCACCCTCAATCCAATCTTTGACTCCATAAGACAAAGCCATAGCAATGATAAGTACCCTTAACAGCTTGTCAGCATATCTAAACGTGGGATAAAAGGAGATCTATTTAAGGCATACAGAATCCTGAGATATGTCAGTCATCAAACTCAAATTAAATAGCAGACAGCATCAAAACACAAAGACACTCACATAGCATTGCTGACCTGTTTGATGAATACCTTCCATATCGGAACTCCTTCACCACCTTCAAGCCTATTTTCACCATACTGGTCGAGATTCTGCTTAGCCTGGGAGGGGGAAAGCCCCGTTTCAAGGTTTGTTCCCAGCTCTTGGGCGACCTCGTCAGCGGAGAGCTGGTAAGGTGGCCGGGAGAAGGAGGGCTTCTGAGGGCGATATCTCTTTGGAGCCATGGCTGGCGTTCATAAAGTGTGTAGAGATGGGAGGGAAAGGAGGGGCAAAAAGAGAGGCGGGGGGGGAAGGAACTGTATTTATACACGAAAAGGTTCAGAACATGCAGCCCGAAGTACCTTCCACCCACCACCACCTCCGAAATAGCTTCCCCCTCCCCATGGTATCATTCAAGCTCGGAGTCCCATGTTCCCCACTAGGGAAGCTTCTTTAGTCGACTCAAACTGACGCCATCGAGGGAAAGATAGCAGGTAAGACTCACACCGGTAAAAAGTAAAAATTGATAAACCCTTCAGGGTGTCGGATTATACCGACTACCAATGACCACTGATATTAAGGTCAAAGGGTATTCATCCCTTCAGAAATATCCTACCGATCCAGAAGCATTTCCAAGAACCCCAAGAACTCCCAAGCCATACTTCCAAGAGATATGATGAGAGCTCCCACGAAAAGAAAGAGCAGCAGGGTAGGCTTGCCCCTTGGCAATTGCTTCTAAAGGGGAAGTTCGTAGATAACGGTGCTTTTTTCCTTTATAAAGTCTTGGATTCCATCTTGGCCGAGAGCTCTTGGGCACTATATCGAGTTCAATAGGCTAGCCAAAGTCTGCCTCGCCTGTACGCTCCCACAAAGCTAACAAAAGAAGGCTCCTTTGCCGCGGGGTGAAATGTGATATAGTAGCGTGCAGGAAGGAAGAGAAAAAGGGCAATGGAGAGAATTCAGAGAGCTTTTGCTAAAGTTAGATTAAATTGCATCACGATACCATAGTCTTCCTCCATCTCCTATCATTACCTTTCTAATATAGCAAGATATCAGTACTATAGACCAGCCTCGACCGATAACCTTAATTTCGGAAAGATCCTTTGCATGATAAGCGGGAGGGAAGCAAGGAGCTGGGAGGAAGGATGCGATAGGGAGGAGGCAAAAAACGCCCATCGATGTCAAAAGTGTTATTCAAGATCAGATTCTCGGGGAGCTCCCCGCCAAAGTATATCACAGCCTCAGAAGCCTAACTCGACATCCAATCCAAGTGACGAAATTCTTAGCGGGAAGATCCGTTTCCGGCAGTGATCGGGGATCGCATGACGCCTAGAACTTCCTTGTCAACGGAATTTCTGGGCACGTCCTCGGCAATACTGGGCATACATGGGTCCTAGGCATTCCGAGGCATTTGGCTTGGCATTGGTTGACAAAATGCCGAAATGCAAAAATCCTTCTCCCATGATTCATGCTCCTACTGACCACATGGGAGGGTTACGATTCTCATTGCTTCAAGTGCCTCTTCCTTGCGAAGGATCCATCAGCGAGGTTCTGCTCAGTCGTGCACATTATGTGGCTACAGAGATGGCAGGGGTTCAGCAGGGAACAGGGAAGTAGATAAAAACTTTTTTATAATGTGCGCTAAAAGCTCAGTTAACTTGGTGCAGAGATAATGTAGCATTAAATGAAACAAAACAAAGAGAATGATTGGTCTGACCAACCTCCTGCTAATAGATCTAAGCCCGGCCACTATATTTTTTATATTTTCACCATTTTATATAATATACTATATAATCTCGGTTTGCAACGATGTTACCTGTATACCATATCTCCATAAGTGTATCCATCAATTCATCCGTCCATCAGTTCAACCAACCAACCATCTATCTATCCATCCGTTCATTACACTGCCTACCGCCCTGCCTACCTATCTACATACTCGCCTACCTACCTGCCTATCTATCAATCAGTCCATCCCTCAATCCATCAATTCGTCAATCTATCAATCCGTCGTTCAGTCAGTCAGTCAGTTAATCAGTTAATCGGTCAATCAATCACTCCATCAAACCACTAAACCATCAATCTATCAATCCGTCAATCCATCAGTCTATCCATTCACCAATCCATCTGTCCATCCATCCATCAACCCACCACTTCATCAATCCATCAATCCGTCAATCCACCCATCCGCCAATCCGCCCATTCATCAATTCATCAATTCATCCATCCATCTATCTGCCTGCCTGTATGCCTACCCATTAGCACGCCCATCTACCCCTTCATCTACCAGCCTGTCCACCCACCCATCCACCAGCCTGTCTGCCCACCTATTCATCAACTAATCCCCTACCCATCCACCAGCCCATCTACTCACTCGTCCAGTCGCCTATCCATCTACCTACCTGTCTACTCATCTATCTACCCATCCGCCCATTTATTCATCCGTCTATCAGCACTCTCCGGTTGGTCTTTGTGCTTCTTCTTGGTCCTAGGATCAAACCAACCGGCCAGCCACATCTTCTCTGGTCCCACCTGCCACAAGCAGTACAGCTAAAATTTCACTCTATTAGACTTGTACTATACTAGTAGTATGGATATATATAGGGATTGTGTAGCTAGAATCCGTGTTCTAGTTATATTGTGCGCAATAGCAAACTCTGATTGTATATCTAAAATGATTAGCTCTACTCTAGCTTGCTTAAGATATGAATGTGAACAAATTCAGATGATTCTTTCACTAGATACTATGAATGGGTTTGAATTCAGCTCTCAAATATTAAAGTTACTATACATAGTGGGTAGATTTAATTCTGATTGTGAGTTTGATATTGAAAACATGTCAAACTCTTGATGGATTGAGTACTTGCGTTTCGAAAAAGGTCACGTAATTGAACTCGCTAAGCTTCTTAAAATTCCTTCCACGTTTTGATATAAATACAGAGCGAAACCAACAACTGCACTTGTAGTGGTATTATTTAGGCTAAGCTATCCTCAATATTTGAAGCAGGCAATGGAAATTTTTCACCATGAGCGTGGATGGTTAAGTACAATATTTAATGATGTATATAATTATCTCAATGATAGATATGAGCAACATTAATTTTGGGATGAGGATAGTGTTAGGCATACCGGAAGGCTTAGCCTTCCTTTAGTGAATAAAGACCTATAGTTACCCTACCTTAGGATTCTGAGTTCAAAAAGGACATGCCAACACCCCTCTCCCGCACCAGCATTGGGACAGCGCTACATCAGCAGACGCCGCCGTAGTTGCGTCCCCTCACCAAAGACATGGTCATTGGAACCCTCCTAGTAACCCCGTATACGTTACGGCCGTCTGTCCGACCGGATCCCGTTCGCAGGATATATGAGGGAAGACCTTTGGCGAGCTTATGCAAGTGGTTCGAGTCAAATCGGTCGATGTCGCATAAGGTTACTGAACACTAAAGATGAGAGTCGCGAAGGTGGTCACTAAGTAACGGGACGTTTTTACAGACAATAGTTAAGCAACACATTCTATACTCCACGCTCCCGCGATGAAAGTCGCAGAAGTGAATGATGTTGTTGGATGAGGTAGTTTGAGAAATCAGACATACCCACACTCACACACGTCAATGGTATTTTCCGATACTGACGGAACCATACGATAACGATATGACTATGGAGGGATAATGGCTATTGGTGCGATTATCGTGACAAGTCTATCTTATGCCTCGCAGAGGTCGGTTGCAGAAATATGTCTGCAATGCTGAGAGGTTCGATAACAAAGCTGGCCCCTTTGTTGGTTCGATCATGGAGACCATTCTGCGTATGCAAATGGTAAGCAAGACTCCATGCCGACGAAGATGGATCGTAAACAATGGACTGATGTGTGGGAGCACCGTCAGGTAATTTCATGGTGTTGCGATTCGGAAGTCGAAGTGAGATAACAAAATTGTCAGGGTTACATGGTGTTCGCACTTTTAAGGAAAAAGCTGGAGTTGTTAGTAGGTAATTAGTTAGTATGAGAACTAGATGTAGCCCGCGACCACCCAGACGCGGTATATAAATATCGAGGTGCCTCCCGAGCTATTTGAACATCATCAAGCAACAGAGAAGAGATCTTATCAATATAAGTTTTTACACGAGAAAAATCTTTATCACTTTGCCTACCTCTATTTTCAATCATTGAGCCTTCCTAGACAATCTCTGTCTACGATTAAGATTATCGGCCTGAGTTATCTCGCAAGACTTTGAGATAGGCTCCCGCCTAACAGATAGACTTACAAGTATAACACTTACAAATTATTGTAATGCAATACAGGCACATGGAGAGCCATCAGGAAAAATATGGGGATTTATTGATGAAACACATAAATTCATTTGTAGGCCAAGGAAAAATGTAGGTGATTAGCCATATTTTTATTGTGGATATAAAAAGGGCCATACCATGGTTTTCCAAGGAGTTACTACACCAGATGGGCTAATTAGTAGTCTTTCTGGCCCTTTTGAAGGCCGTATAAGTGATTGGGGAATTTGGGTTGAGTTAAAACTGCAAAAGTAAACTATTAGCCCATGCTTTCAAAACTAATAGTGAAGAGATTTTTCTTTATGGTGATGGAGCATATACCTTACAATGGGGGATTCTAGGATTCTATTGAGCGGAACCAAATACGGACCTTTCAGCACAGCAAAAATTCTTTAATACATCTATGTCACGTAGAAGAATATGTGTTGAATGGAGCTTTGGCAAGGTTTCTCAGCTATGGGGATATACAAGCTATAAGCGAGGAATGAAATTGCGTATCTCACCAGTTGGTACATACTATTGTGTTACAATCTTTCTTACAAACAGTCATACTTGCTACTGCGGTTCTGACACGTCTGTGTATTTTAAATGCGCACTACCTACTATTCATCACTATCTAAATTTGTAAATTACATAGAGTGTGAATATTTTGTTTTTCTATAATATATATATAATTCAATTTGCCTCAATATAATTTTTAAAAACTGTATTACTAGTATTAAACTATATTTATAAATTTGAAGAATTATTCTCACGGTAGAGTATAATAAATTAATTAAAAAATACAAAAAAAAAGAACTTTTATTTAATACTCTAACTACATATCTGATATCTATTGTCTTAGTAGAAGAGATAGTACTTGATCAAGGTTGTCATCCAGACGGTCAAGCTTCTGATTTGTTTTCTTTGCTTCTTTCTCCTTCACTTCAACATGGCTGCGTAAACTTTCAACCTCATAGGCCACACTACTATCTCGCCCTGCACTGCCCTCTCTGTTACCAGCAATTTCTCCACACCCCGTAACCATTTTTTCAATTAGCCCCTCCTAGCGATCCATAGTTTTGTCCTGTAGTTGCTGAAGAGACTTAACTAGCGTCTCTTGCCCATCATGAAGTGACTTTGCCATCTTATCAGCTAATACATGCTTTGGTAAAGTAACTTGTCTCTGCTCAACATATGTCTTTCGCTTTTTTCCTCCTCTTTCTTGGCAAATAATATTTTCCTCTTCTACTAATTCAATTTAGTCCTCGGTGGAATCAGACTCCTGCGGGCATTTTTGATTTAAGGTTGACATCATATTTGTGCGTATCACTTCCCATTCATCTTTTTCAGCCTCTTTTTCCCCTTCCCATATTGCCCTTTTGCTTTCCTTTTTTCTTTTAATATCTGCCAGCCCAGATACCCATTTGCCTATTACTACTTCCCACTCTCCCTCTGCGCGTGCGACTCCACTTTTTGCCACATCTTCCCTCATCTTATCGGAATACTTCTGTAACGACCCTATGATAGGTAGCTACAATAACTACCACCTTAGCCCAAATGGTATACCAAGAAGTAGTTAAAGGTGGTATGGTCTAGTATACTTAGTATACAAGCATGCTGGTTGCCAAAGGGCAAGGCCTAGGGAACAGTAAAATGAGCTTAGGCATTCTATTAGGCAGGGTAACCTTTCGGGAGAACATTCACATAAGGTGAAGAGAAATATGGGAATGTTACACGGACCTCTGAGACAACTTTTGTAGTCGACCGGAGGACTTGCGGAGTGGTGAATGGCATGAGAGGGCAAAGTTGCCCTACCTTGGAAATTTGGTCATTATACCCATGGACCCCAGTTACCCTACTTAGGTGTCCAAGTTACCCTACCTACACCAGCAAAGTCATCCCAGAACTTAGAGGTCGATTGCCTCATATTCTATGTGCTCTTAGATATTCATGGGCGCACACGCATCTGCGCGGGGAGGCCCCACGCCTGTGTAAAAGTGGCCCGAACATGCGATTGAACTTGGGCGGGTTTAGCCAACAGCCCCCTCTGGCCCCAGCATTGGGATGGCACGTCATAGGCAGACGGCTGTGTAGTTGCTGGTTTGCTAGTTAAAAGAGGTCATTGGAGCAGCTGCCGTAACACCGTATAAGTTGTCTTCATCCGTCTGAGTGAATGTCGTTCGGAGGATATATAAGGGGAGTATGGGTAACCGCCAAAATGGGGGTCGCCCATATATGGTCTCTTGGGCATCAAGGAGTCTATTCTAGCCTACGGGTTATAGGGTAGTCTTCCTAGTGGTACTTAGGTAGTCTCAGAAGGCCAGGGTGCTTTCGAGACAAATACCTCAGTAACCAGCCCGAACCTTCTCCCCTTGAGTTGTAGCATTACTATGTGTTGTTATTGCACTCTAGAGGTATGAGTCTTATCACGGTACAGTATGTCCCGAGAGGTTGGCAATGGGTAGCGCCCACTTAACCAACCATCGGCTACATCTCACTGGGGGAGCTTGCATCTGAATTTATCACATGGGATAGTCGCGGAAATTAAATCATGGACTGCATAGCTTGTATAGACGAAACTACCACTGGGCCAGTGAGTCCACCACCTAGGTATTGATTCCGGTTTTTGTCATCACAGGTAGTCACTGGTATGACTTCGATAGAAAGAGTGTTTCACCTGCGGTTGTATTGGAGATGCAGTGCAGAAACTCATATCCTATTGACGGAGTTAAGTGTACCTGAGTTGGTCTGACACTTCCGGCAGGATAAATCCTGACGGAGAGGGGACCTCGGACAGACCCTGAGCAGGACAGGGTGCTCGCACCAAGGACGGAAGTAGTGGTGAAAGTCAAAGGCTCAAATCTGATATCTACTTAAGTTTAAGCATTTGGCATTCTACTTCGACAACCAACTTTTCCTCGAGAGAACTAAATTGAGTGAAGCTTCGAGCTGTTAGGCATACCAGAATGCCTAGCCTTCCCTTAGTGAATAAAGACCTAGAGTTACCCTACCTTAGGATTCTGAGTTCAAAAGGACAATCCAATACCCCCCTCCCGCACCAGCGTTGGGACGGCGCTACATTGGCAGACGCGACCATAGTTGCATCCCCTCACCAAAGACATGCTCATTGGAGCCCTCCTTGTAACCCTGTATACGTCCTGGCCATCCGCCCGACCAGATCACATTCGCAGGAGATATGAGGGAAGACCTTTGGCGAGCTTATACAAGTGGTTCGAGCCAAATCGGCCGTTGTTGCATAAGGTTACTAGGCACTGAAGACAAGAGTATTGCAGGTGGTCACTAAGTAACGGGACGTTATTACGGAAAATGGTTAAGTAATATATTCTATACTCCACGCTCTCGCGATGAAAGTCGCAGAAGTGAATGGTGTTGTTGGATAAGGTAGTTTGAGAAATCAGGCATACCCGCACTCACACACGTCAATAGCATTTATAGGATGCTGACGGAACTATACGACAACGATATAACTATGGAAGGATAATCGCTATTGGTGCGATTATTCTGACAAGTCTATCTTATGCCTTGCAGATGTCGGTTGCAGAACGTGTCTGCAATGCTGAGAGGTTGGATAACAAAGCTGGCCCCTTTATTGGTTCGATCATGGAGACCATTCTGCGTATGCAAATGGTAAGCAAGACTCCATGCCGACGAAGATGGATCGTAAACAATGGACTGATGTGTGGGAGCACCGTCATGTAATTTCATGGTGTTGCGATTCGGAAGTCGAAGTGAGATAACAGAATTGTCAGGGTCAAATGGTGTTCGCACTTTTAAGAAGAAGCAGGAGCTGTTAATAAGTACTTAGTTATTATGAGAACTAGATGTAGCCCGTGACCACCCAGAGGCGGCATATAAATATCGAGGTGCCTCCCGAGCTATTTGAACATTATCAAGTAATGGAGAAGAGATCTTATCAATATAAGTTTTTACGCTAGAAAAATCTTTATCACTTTGCCTACCTCTATTTTTGAAATATTGAGCCTTCCCAGACAATCTCCGTCTACGATTAAGATTATCGGCATGAGTTATCTTGCAAGACTTTGAGATAGTCTCCCGCCTAACAGTATATTGATAGTTCTCCTTGTTACCAAGGCTCACTATATGACATGTATCCTCGGCGAGATAAGTGAAGCATTCATTTTCGTACCCTTACCTCTTGCCGATTCAACCTTCAAACATTGGCTCTACTCGTTTGAAGAACTTTTAAAAGATACCCCTCATATGCTCCAAATACTTTACCTTTCTCCGCACGGTAATACTGTTGCCGCTGCCCCTGCAGCTGTTCAGAAGAACGAAGACCTGGTCGAAGAACCAGATGAGGAGTGGAACACTCCCTCTCCCACAGGCATATAAAAACCTACGAGTTTCCAGACGAATTCTGGAACACCCCATACCCGACGTCCAATAAGGACAATTGGATCCCGCTTATCTGGCTTAACCCCAAGTCAATTCTATAAGCATCATCAGATACCCTCCAAACCAGTGCAATAAAGCACAAAGAAATTCCCGGTGTATCGACGACCTGACACATCACGATCAGCAATTATGACAGAAGAAACCCACGATGCCGAGATGACCGGTGGGCATGAGACTATCATCCATAGTAGTAGCCGAACCCCTGGTCCACTGGATACCAGTACAATTGGTAGGATAGCTTTTGGACGACTAGTGTGAGAACGTTCTAAGACACCTACTCCCAACTTTGTCTCACGAGAAGAGTTAAACCAATTCGCGGGCCACCTTGGAGGAGTTCTCGCCAAATTTAGTCCACGAATGACTAGAGAACAAAATTCCATGTACCTGGATATCGGACGATTATATAGGGAAGGCCAACAACAGGCAAGAGCGTTAGGAAAACTCCAACACCGGTTGGAACTAGGTGAGTCCATACTGGTCGAGGAATTAAACATGTTTGAAAAGACCATCGACATGTGGGACCAAGAGTCCAAAAATATTCAGGCAGAAATCGTGGCAAAGGTCCAAGTAGAATTCCAAGCCCAACAAGCTCGCCATGTAGAACAGGCGGAACACAGCCAACGACAGGACGAGCTGCTTCGCGACCGTATTGTTGAACTAGAGGAAGCCCGAGCAAACGACAATGCCAATTACGTGTCGCTTATAAATCGACACAAAGAAGAACCCAAGGAGGCCGCCAGGGATGAACAGGGACGTCATGAAGCAGAAATGGCAAACCTTCATGATATCCTAATTGATTTAAAGGCCCAGGTAGGAGCCATATCCGCTCAAAGGTCAGCAGCCTCAACTGTAGTTACTGACAATAGGGAACGGCCCGTATGGAATACCGACGGAGCTCTGAAGAAACGGTCAAATCCCACTCCTGAACAAGCAGGAAACGGGGGAGGCAAATTACCACCAACAACGATGCACGGGGCAGGAGACCCTGACCCAGAGGATGGTGACGACGACGAGGACGACGAAGGGCAGGATCCGAAAGGAGGCCCGAGTCGCGGGAAAAAGGGAAAATGCCGAGCGGAGCCAGATTCCGAAACAGGGGACGAAGAAGAAGACGTCATAGACGTCATGGCTAAAGCAATCGCTCGAGAACGCCTGATTCACACCAAAAGACCCTCTAACCCTCTATGGGTATTCAAAAATAAATCCCACCAGGATATTCGAATATGGTTAATGGCAGTTCGAGACTGTTTTGAACGAAACAGCCACCAATGGACCATGGAGGTAGATCAAATTAAATACGCCATGGGACGAATGGAAGGCGACGATGTGGCTCCTTTCACAGACACCTATCGAAAGAAAATGTCGGGGGCATTGGGATACAAGAAGGAGATTAGTTACGAAAGATGGTTCATGTTTGAACAAAAAGTAACCGAAAGATTTGCACCTACCCATGAGGCAGACAGAACCCACAAGTTAATGAAACTTGAAAGATATCAAGGGGACATACGACAATTCCTTTTGCGAATGGAGAACCACAACATTAAAGTTGGACTCCAAGGGGTCGCATGGATAGACATGCTTAAAGCTCAGATGCCGGAGGCCGGATTATTAAGACTATCGTTTGAAACCTATCCCAACGACGAATTATGGCTAGCAGGGTTTAAGAATGCCATGATTCAACATGAAAATCAAGAGAAAGACAAACGCCTAAGACACGGAAAAGGCGAATTCTCGGGGACATCGGTAAGTCGAAAGACAGAAGACCGGGCTCAAACGAAGAGTAATGCAAGACCCCCTAAAAGGTATACAGCAGAAAAACGGGCCACCTATATGGGAAAGCCTAAGGCACCCTGTAAGAAGAAGAAGTGGTTGAAAGAAAAGACAGCTACAAATAAGAAAGAGGTAGTACACACAGACTGGGACAAGGCTCACGACACCATCCCTAGGGATGTTATTGATCGACGACAAAATAACAAGGGATGCACATGATGTGGAATGACAAACCACTTCAGGAAACATTGTCGAAAGGAGCAATCCGTCGAGACATTCGGTACCAAAAGGTATGAATCAAACAAACGAAAACGCGATCACCCTCAAACCCAGAGAAAAAGAGTAGCTGTCGTGGCTGAACAAAGCCAAGGAGAAAGTTCACGAACGGTGAACAGAATAGTCTGTCCGGTCGCATGGAGCAGGTACGATGGCGAAGAACTATGAATGTTCTCAGGCACCACCGACGACGGCGGATGGGTAGTCCGGGCGTAACTCCGGGAAGCGAAACTCAAAAAGAACAATGGGGAGCGCATCTTATGACAGAGGTTCCAGAATGAAGAGTCTTTACTGAATGAACCCCTTAGTCGGAGTACCTCAGAGAAACGACGGTCAGACAAATCAGAAGAAGGGGAACCAAGTCATAAGAAGAAGGAAAAGAGTCCAGCCAGGCACCAGGACAATACAGACCAATGTAATCGTTCATGGAAATTCGCAGCTGAATTCGATCGCGTTAAGAGAACTAAAACTGGACGAGGGAAGAAACAGGGGCACGGATCGAGGAAAGATCGAGAGACGTTGAGGGCCGGGAAGGATGCAAAAAAGCGTGATTTGACTTCAGACTTTGCATGTGTGGAAGCTAGCCAATTGAGACGAGACTATTCTACCACGATCTAAGGGACAAGATGGCCCAAAAATACCGGAACCTAGCGAAAGCGGATGCTGCACAGTAAGGGATAGATAAAAGACACAGGAAGTGAAAAGCTAGGATACATCGGGTATTCAGACTCACTATCTAGTTTAAAGTATCCCTGAGACCGAGACAGGTGCCGCTCTAGCACAAGGGTTCCGAATACGTTGAGGAAGAGCTTGGACGATGATAATTACCCGAGCTGTAGCTTTATTGACTAGGGCACGCTTATCTTAAGCCTATACGCTATCCAAGGTCCAACAGGTTTCTCGGTTAAAACCACATGGTACAGACGAAGGCCCCATTCCCGATCAGTCGCCAATGATCCACGAAATAAGTCGACGATACAGACCGCGCAGGCCCAGTCGCAAGGTGGAGCCATTGGGCCAGACGGTAATGCCTAGTATTTGGGAACCCCTCAGCAGGAGGTAAAGACCGCTGGTAGTGGGCTGCCCGAAATACTAATTCAGAAAGTTTATCTGAGGAGTCCTCTCTGGACGAAACTGCGCGGGCGTGGTAATAAACAATCACAGTCAACGAGACAATGCATTTAAAGAGAAAAAACGAAGAACCGGATAGCCCTCAAAGGCCAATACCGAGTTCTCCAAAACATTATTCATGTCCGGAGGGACCTGCCCAATTAGATGTTGAGGGCAAACGCACGCGCATTCATGTTTTACTGGACTCAGGCGCCAGTTGCTTCCTACTAAGCGAAAAAATAGTCGAACGACCCAACATCCCTTATAAAATTCGAAAAAAACCCATAAGAATAGTTGGATTCGATGGGGTTTCAAGCTCGTCGGGCGGTCAAAGATATACCCGCCCCATCACGCTGGAAATCGGAAATGGACCTAGGTCTACCATCTCCGCTGAAATAGCGCCCACTGGACGCTTTGACCTTATCATCCCCTTTGGATGGTGGTACTATGAACACCACTTATCACATTTAGATGAACCAAAAAAATGGAGTTTCGGACAAATGACATGTTGCGATCATGTTGAAAATGAAGCCGTAAAGGATCTATTTGAGTATGACGAGACGGTCGCATACGACTCAAAGGCCCAATATGTGGGAAGAATAGGAAGGGTGGAAGAAATGGATCCCTTGGAACTGGAAATCTTACCACGAGAATATGCTCAGTTCAAGCATTTGTTTCAACCAGAAGTGTGAGAAAAAATACCCCCGAGACAGACGTTTGATCATGCCATCGATCTTAAAGAAGGATCAGAACCTCCATGGGGACCTGTCTATCCAATGTCACAATACCAATTAAATACGCTGAAAACCTATCTCGATAAGATGTTGGCACAAGGCAAAATTACGCATAGCCAGTCACCTGCTGGAGTGCCAATTTTGTTTGTACCAAAACCAGACAGTCGCTTACGATTATGTGTGGACTACCGACAACTCAACAAGTTGACGATTCTTGATAAATATCCACTCCCTTTAATGAGCGAATTACGGGATCGTGTTGCAGGCGCCACAATATTTACGAAGTTAGACCTCAAGGATGGTTATCACCTAATTAGGATTAAGAAAGGTGATGAATGGAAGTCAGCGTTCAGAACACGATACAGACAATACGAATACAAGGTCCTGCAGTTTGGGGTAGTCAATGCTCCCGCCACCTTCCAATGCATGATAAACAAAATATTACGCGAATTTCTGGACCAAGGAGTAGTGGTGTACCTAGAGGACATCCTCATCTACTCCAAGACGCAGGCGGAACATGTTGCAATGGTCAAGAAAGTACTCTCGCGATTAATGGAACACCAGTTAGCAGTGTCCATTAAGAAGTCCGAGTTTCATGTTAAAGCTGTTGAATTCCTAGGATATATTGTGGCAACAGACGGGGTGACAATGAGCACGAGGAAGGTAGACTCCATAAGAAAATGGAAGGCACCTAGGTCGGTGAAGGAAGTTCAAATTTTTCTTGGCTTTGCAAACTTCTCAAAGATATGCAAGGCAATAACGGAAACGCTGAAAGGAGACAAACAAAAGTTAAGCTGGGGACGAGAGCAGAACATAGCGTTTGAAAAACTCAAACAGCAATTCACAACAGCGCCGATCCTGGCGCATTTTTACCAGGAACGGGAAACGGGAATCAAAACTGATGCAAGCGACTTCGCGCTTGGAGCAATTTTATCACAGTTTCAAGATAAAAGGCTTTACCCGGTGGCTTTCCATTCCTGAAAGTTGAATTCAGCTGAACGCAACTACGAGATTCATGATAAAGAACTCCTAGCCATATTGAAAGCGTTCATGGAATGGAAACACTACTTATAAGGCGCTGTCACAAATCGTGACTAAGCAAAGCAGATTTCACATGACTAATAGTTATTAGTCATAAGGTATGTTTATGTTTCTATGACTCACGATCGTGAGTCATAATTATGTTTCACACTATGCAGTCGGTTG
>Ga0307509_10001477_pt1 | contig 39712 bp, 41 predicted proteins | sample 10_EM_MG_FD_202245 | JGI IMG/M metagenome (GOLD analysis project Ga0307509, IMG submission 202245) | Populus trichocarpa ectomycorrhiza microbial communities from riparian zone in the Pacific Northwest, United States - 10_EM | ecosystem: Host-associated > Plants > Roots > Unclassified | place...
ATTTTTACCATCCGCTAAAAATGCAAAAAACCCAAACCCAAAACCCCCCCCCCCCCCCCCCCGCCCCCCAACCTTAGGACAGACACGCATTCGGCCGAGCCCTAAGTTTAAGGCAAAATCCATAACGTCTCCTCCTTCTTCATGCCTTCCTTCTTTTCTCCTTGTTCCTTCGAACATTCCGTCGCCTATGTACGGTACGATACGATACGATACGATAACCGCAAGCGTTGCTGCCGGCATAAAAAAAACTCGACTTTTTAGTTTTCTCTTATTTTATTTACAGTAATCGGTAGTTGGGAGTTTTATTTATTTATTTATTTATTTAACGACTCACACTTTTTTTTCTCCGCGCTTACTAGCCTAGCCCTAGCTTAGCCTGGCATAGCCGTTTATTTATTAGGTGGGATCATATTATTATTATTATTAAGTAAGTATGGTACAGTAGAGTAGAGTACCGTAGAAGAGTATCATAGAGCGAGCGAGAAGAGGAAGAAGAAGAAGAAGAAGGCGGGAAAAGCCCCACGCCGTCCGTCCGTTCGCCATAATCTGCAGCTTACTGTGCGGGTAACAATGTGGTAAAGTCAGAGGGGACCATAAATCTTGATTGGCTGTGGGGGGGGTTTTCCCCCTCCTCCTCCTCCTCCTCCCCCGTGCTTGAGTGCTGTGCGGATGTGTAAGAAGAAGAAGAAGAAGAAGAAGAAGAAGAACTTGCTTGGATAGGTTTTGGGTTTTTTTCTTATTTCTATTCTATTTCTATTTTATTTTCTTCTTCTTGTTCCTCGTCTTTGTTGAGAGGTGGTGGTGGAGTGGAGGGAGGAGGAGGAGAATACCGTAATACAGTGATGTATGATACGAGTTTATCATAACTTTGTATGGGAGTGGGAGTGGAGTGGATTGGATGGGGATGTGATGGGGATGTGATGTGATGCGCGATGCCATGCCATGCGATGCGGATCCAGGGGGAAAGGAGGGGAGGGGAGGGATGGGGAGGGTGGAAGGTGGAAGGTATGATAGATCATAGATGTTTTGGCTTGTCACTTTGTGCTTGCTTTGATTACGAACGAACGAATGGATGGACACAAAGAACGAAAGAACAATTCCTTTTTCTTTTCTTTTTTTCCTTCTTTTCTTTCCCATTTTCTATTTTTCTTTTCCTAGTCTTCTGATCCGAGGGTGCCGGTAGGGTACAGTACGGTAACAGTACCGTACTCGTAATAGTAGGTTACGTTACGTTACGTTACGGGCGCATACATCTTTTTCTCTTCCAATCTGCAGCTTCATTCATCAATCGGTTGTCGGTCGGTGGTAGCTGGTGGTTAGGTGGTGGTGGTGGGTGGGAACTGCGTCATTGAACGTCCTGCGTCCTTCTCGAATGTCGACTGATGCTTCTCTTGCGCTGTAACGAGGTAAGTACGTAAGCCGTAGGAAGGAAGGAAGGAATGAAGGAAGGAAGGAAGCATTGGTGGATGGATGGATGGGGCGTGGGTGTGTGTGTGGGCTTGGAGTTCGAACTTGGACTACAGTATGTATGATTTTTGATTCCTTCTTTCTTATGTTCTAGAAGGCTGTGGGTGGTGCTAGTTTTAGCGGCGGCGGCGGTGGATGGGTGGTGGGGGAAAGCTGCAAGTGTAATAAAGTTTCTTATATTTTATTTTTATTTATTTTGTTTTTCAAAATCTCGATGAAGCGGACCAGTACCGGTATCATGATGATAATGAAAGCGGTGATTATTATTGGTTGAGTGGTGGTGGTGGGCGAAGTGAATGAAAGAGGGCAATGCCCCCCCCCCCCTCCCCCCCCGCAGGTTGAGGTAAAAAAGAGCAAGTTCGGGTCACCCGAAGGTGATGGCATGATACGAGTAACCAATGCACAGTGGTTTATAGATGACTGGACTGGCGTTTGTGCCTTAGGTGAGTTTTTATTATATTACCGTGGTGACCATAGACTCGAGTGAAGAGGACTGGGGGGGGGGTAGGTAGGTAGGGGTAGGGTATCATTGTATGTATGTCCGGTACGGTAGGGCAGCAGCAGCATTGGACGAAGGCAGGCACAAAGACCGGAGGAAGGAGGGAGGGAGGGAGGGAGGGAAGGGAGGGCGCGAGGGCAAGCTTGTGGTGGTGGTGGAGGTGGTGGAGGTGGAGGAGGTCAGAGAGCAGAAACATACTCGAGTAGAGTTAAGGTACTGTATCGTAGCTGCTGCTCGTGCAGTTGAATGCCGGTGGGGGAGTCGGGAGGGAAAACCGACTAGGAAGAATAGGACAGAGTGATGAGCTGGGTTTGGCTTAGTGTGTGAATTCTACTCTACTCTACTATACTACTTATTTGGATGTATTTTTTATATATTTTTTATATAATAATAATATTATATACATATACATAGCGTATATATATATATAAATATTTTTAATATTTTTAATATTTTTATACGACTTGGGATGCGGTGATTGTCGCACGGGGGAGGAGGGATGGATGGGATGGGATGATATGATATGGAAGGAGAGGGGGAAGTTGCGGAGAGAGAGATTTGGAAAGAGCTCAGAGCACATTTGCCCGGTTGAAATTGGATCTGACGCAGCCAGCCTTCTCGCCGCCGCCGCAGCGAAGAAAGAAGGAAGGAAGGAAGAAAAAGAAAAAGAAAACGAGTAGAAAAAAGAAAAGAACAGAAAAGTGCTGTACCATAGCTAGCTAAAGCACCCATGGACAAATCTAAAACATAGTGTGGTAGAGGTGAAGCAACAACCAACGATCCGCGGTATTGTTTCTACTGTACGCTACTATTTACAGTACGATATTCACTTGTAAACGGCTGGAAACAAAAGTATCAGGCGAAGGAACTCCCTTAAAGCGATAACCAAAGGGGAGCGTTTAGTATTCGCATTGTTGCTGCTGTACCTGGCCAAGATAAATAACAAATAACAATAATAGTAATGGGAAAGCCAACCACCAACGAACGTATCGCATTGTCAACCTAGGAAGCAAACAAATGAACGCGAATCCCAACGACACACTCGCTCACTCTACCCTGTAGCTTTAACGCTTTTCCACATCTTTTTCAGCCTTTTCAGCAGGCGGCGCTACGCTACTCTGCCTTCTTGCTTTATATGACGATTAACAGCTTGGGGCTCACATACACCTTGTCCTTCCTTGTCTCACGAGCAGTTGACTCTCCGTTTGATTTTATTTATACCCCCCCCTCCCCTTCCACCCCCTAACTCAGGACCGCCGGTTTCTCTCCATCTCCCCCCCTACCTCCATATTGAATACCCACCCGTCCCAAACCCCTCTTCCCTGTAACGGGTCCCAACCATTTGTCTTTCGTTCATTAGCTCATCGGAAGAAACGAAAAAAGAAAAAAAAGAAAGGAAAAAAAACAGGAAAAAGAACTTTTTCCGTCGAAAAGGATCAAAGGGAACCATCCCTCGTCACGAGTACCAAGCGTAATAAATAACACCTCCTACGCCTCCCTACAAGCCCATCACCAACATACATAACCTACCTACCTGCCTACCTACCTGCCTACCTACCTGCCTACCTACCTCCCGCCTACTTATAAAGGTTCCCTCCGCACTACTACTACACTATCCCACTTCATCTTATCCAACCTTCCCTACAAACAATCTACACCTTGATTAGTCTTTCCTTGACGGAAGAGCCTCACCCATACACATATACAACCATGTCTACAACTACAACAACGACAACGTTAACATTACCTTCATATGCCTCGGATGAGGTACGAGTACTCGGAATTGAGGACTGCAAGGCGGCAGCCGACACCCTCGCTGAAGCTTTCTTCAAGGACGACGTTGCATTCTACTTCCTCGAAACCCCCGACAATGGTGGAAAGAGCAGGGAAGAGCTCTACCCATTACACCGCGAGATTCTGGAATACATCGTTGCGGCACATTGCTACAACGGTCTTGTCCTGAGCATAGGGGAGAACCACGAAGGCGTAGCACTATGGTAAGACCTACATACATGAATTCTCATTACGAGGCGTCCCTTTTCCACCGTTCCTTCCATTGCCCTTCTTTTTGGCTTTGCTTGCTGCACAGTGGGCTGTGTCCGACCAACGGCACGATTTTGAGAAATAAAAAAAGCAATTCGCTAACGCTGATTTCCGGGTCTAGGATGCCGCCGGGACAAAACATGGATGACTGGTTCACAATCTTCCGGAGTGGTATGTGGAGGCTGTGGTACAAATTGACCAAAGAGGGAAAGAGGCGGTATTTCGACGAGTTCATGGAGATCCTGCATCGCACCAAGTAAGCTACTCCCCCATCCTCGGTTTCACCAAACCTCTTTTTTTTCCTTTCTTTTTTTCTCCGTTCATTTTCTTTGCTCGTGAGATGTCATTTTTTATTTTTATTTTTATTATCCATTTCTGCCCCTTTGCTTTGTTCTCCTCATAAATTGGCTCTAGGGTCGCCCTGGCCAATAAAATGGGAAGGTCGGCTATGTGCGGCATTGGGGAACATAATACATGTGCTTGTTGAGAATGGTTTACTGACTTGCATTCTTTTTTCCCAAACAGAGAGTCAGTTATGGGGGCGCAAGATAGTGACACATGGTAAGCTCTGCACCCTTCTAGAAGGAGTTATGTTGTACAGGATCATCTCTAATCATTCGGCAGGTACCTGGTCTATGTCGGTGTCGTTCCAAGTGCGAGAGGGAGGGGTTACGCTAGAAAACTCATCGAATACGTGACAAAAAAGGTGTGTAGCTCAATTTTTTCCCGTTCGCGTTATGGTTGGGTAGAGTGGGCACAGAGCACTGGATTATTCCAGAATGCGCTCTTATTGCTTTCTCACCTACATCGCAGCCCCACCACCACCACCACAGTCACCGCGCTTCACTTCACTCCGCCTTGTACGCTATTTTGCGTGGAGGAGGGGAGGGGTTGAGGGCTATATGGCCCTATCATGTCCATCCCGACTATCCCACTCATCCTTGCGCTTCCACAAGTTCTCATGTCATTGACTCCCAAACATCTGATGCTGACCCTTTCCCTCCTCTTAGCTCGACGCAGAAGGCGGTAAACCATGCTATCTCGAAAGCAGTCATCCCAGAAACGTAGCCATGTACCAGAAACTTGGATTCGTGAAACAGCGACATATAGTACTCGGTCCCAACTGCAGCAATCCTGCTCCGCTCGACATCATGGTCCGCCCCCCAATGGATCGCCGACGAGAGAATTGCTCCTCGGGTCGCAAAATGTCAGTGGCAACCGGTGTTGGTCGAGTCCTCTCTGCATAGATGCACAGACCGGACTCAATTAATCAACCAGAAATTCGCTACTTTCCTTCTCAACGTATTCACCACAACACTTTCTCCGCCTCCGCCTCCTCCGTGCCCGTAAGGAACCCCATTCGGCTGGAAGGAATGACAAACCTATGGCATATGTAATTATGGGCTTTGGTAAAAAGGGTAGAACAACGACAAGATCAAGATGGATGGATGATTTGCATCGGGCGGCGACATTCATGAAAAGGTGTTCTTCTCGCAGGAGTTTTTTCTTCTTTTCCCCCTTCGTTTTTGTCAGTGTTTTGACGACCTTTTTTTCTTTTTTCACCCCCTCTCCACTTTAATGCTTTTCTTTTGTCTCGATTACCGTATAATTATAAAGGACTTGGAGTTTTTGTGTTATTTTTATTTTTCGTTTATTATCACCCCCTTTACACTGTTTACTTCCTTTTCTCCTTAATGATTTTTTTTAATGGTTCATTTTTCTTTTTCTGTCTCTGGCGGGTTTGTTCAAAAAACTGGGATGCTATTTGTTTTTTTCTTTTCCTTACTTTACGCCTTTTCCTTTCCTTTTCAAGCATATTATACCTTGGTCCGGTTTAGACATTGGATATAGACTGGCATGGGTGCCCGGCATTTTTTTTTCCTTTCATTTTAAAGAGGGATACGATTAGTTAGAACTTTGCCTGTCATTTCACACGCACAGCTCAACTGTTGCGAGCGACGGGGGGAGCGTGCAGGGCAAGAAAATTATTATTATATAGATCAATTACAATAATTCTATCCTATTATCCATCATCTGTACGCCCGCATTCGCGCTCACGAGTAATTGTACTGCAGACTGCAATTGTGATCGCACATACAGCAAGCAAGAAAATGGAAGGGAAAGGAAAACACATTTCGGCGCATGGTGTGGTATAGTAGTATGGTGGCTTACTGAGTCATGCGGCGAACGAGCGAGCGAGCGAAAAATTTCTCCCGGCATCATCCTCTCTCCTCCGCCGCCGACCCCCCCTCCCCTGAGTTTTTTGATTCGAATGATTTAACCCACCCCCCGTTCAACACGACCTCTCGAAAATTTTATATAGGCCCCTCAGGTTGGCAATCTCGGTGACGCCTTGAAGCAGAGATGGTGGCGCGATTAGCCTCTTCTTAAAAGCAGGGAATAATATTGTTTCAACTGTTCGGTTCAGCTCGTCTTTCCTCTTTGTAAGCGCGGCAACATCCTTCCAACCGCCTCCGCCGCCTTCTTCGTTATCCGGCGAGTCGGAGCCCGTGTCGGCCTTTGGCAGTATTTCTGGAACATAGAACAAGGCTAGTTCCCGTAAAAACGTGTCGAAGCACTCAAGTTCCGAGTACCAATCCACCTGGCCCAACGATTTATCAGTTCTGCTCGGTTTGCACAGGGGGGTGGGAGTTGTCTCACATTGGGTCCAAGCCGGAGAATGAAAGAGGGCAGCTTTCCAAGACTGGGCATGTAGCCCTTAAGCAAAAGCGGAATACTTACCAATTCACCCTGTTCGGTGATTTCCATTGAGAAATATTCCTTTAGTAAATCCCTTCTGCTGACGAGGGTGTCCACAATCTAAACGGAGGGGGGAAAAAAAGGACTTTGGTTAGCGGGAAATAATACCCGGTCTCATGGCTCATGAATATTTTACCTTATAAGCACTTTCCCAATCGAATTCATTGTTAGGGTCCGAGTTGACGTCTTCCGCTCTCTTCTTTTCATCCTCAATGGCGATTTCCAGAATATCCTTCAATGCTAAAGGAGGGTTGAGACGGATGGTGCCATAATTTGAGAAGTCTGAAAGCCCAATCTGGTAGAACAGTTCGAAGGCAACAGCTGCATAATCGATGAGATAGAGTTTCAGACCGTGCTGCACTGCCGCCAAACGCCTTTGCTCATCAACTATTCCGACAAAGGTATGATTGTGAAATAACTCGCAGAGATCCTTATGCTTGGTATCCCATACTGCCTTCCTTAGTTTCTTTATGGTCTGATACTTGACGGAAGTCCATTGGCGATTGTCATCATACTCGTATTCGTCGCCCTCTGTGGTTCCCCCATGTTCTTTTTGAGATTTCGGCTGCAGCATGGTGGTGATTTTTCGGTCACGTGTGTCGGCTCTCACCATATTATAATCATAAGTTTTTTTAGGTTTCGCAACGAGTGGTTGTGTGCTTTCTTCCGCTCTACTTGCCGATCTTGCAGCGGCCTTCTGTCCTGAGGAGTTGCCGGGAACGGCTTTGGCTGACGGAAGAAGTGCTTGTGTCAGTGCATAAGACCTAGAAGTGTCAACTGCCGCCAGCTTCTCTTGTAGCGATTCGCATAGTTTTTGCACGATTTCTTCCTCGTGAAGGAAGTTGACTTCCCGCTTGGTAGGATGTACGTTGACGTCCACCCGGTGAGGTTCAATATCCAAAGACAAATATGCAAACGGATGGCCGCCTTTTGGGAGAAACGGTGCGTATGTGGATTCAATCCCTTTCTTGATGGAAGAAGAATCTACGGAGCGATCTGTCCGGGAAGTTAGAACCAGTGCCTTGCTTAGGTCTATAGTCAAGAGGGGTTAGATCACTGTTGATGAAAAGAAGGAGCGTCGTTTTCTTGACATGATAATTGGCGTTACTTAGCATGCCCTTCGCTTTGAATCCAAGATAATCGTCTGAAACTTCAAATGGCAAGAGCTCATTCGCAACAGCATTGCCGTGAATTCGCCGGATACGATCAGTGGTTGTGGCCCCTGCCGTAGTAGATACGCCCACATCTGCATCACCGTACTAAGAGGATAATTTAGAACATGACTTGAAGAAGTTTCAAAGAAGATGCTACCTTCTTACAACTAAAAGCAACGCCTCCGCAATGCACGGCATATCTACCAACTAAATCAAGAATCTTGGTATATTCTTCCGAGGGACTGCGGAATGCTCGACGCCGACTAGGTACATTATAGAAGAGATCTTCGACCTATAGATGGTGTTAGAGTTTATGCGGTTTGATATAACCAACTCATGATGCCCGGACCCCGGTCTCAAGCATTGGTGGAGCATGTCAGGCTAGATCTGAATGCATATCGCATATTTATGTGCGGTATGCAGAGCCAGCCCATTTCACAAATGTCATCAAGTTACGGGTAGAGGGCGATGTAGTGCATTAGGGAAGGGGAACGCACAGTGATTTGTGTCCCCTTGTTGCGGTGTACCGGCTTTGGATTCGCAGGTTGACCCGGTTTTGGAGTAATTAACTTGGAATCTGAGTACGTTGCTCTATAATTTTTGGGCAAGGTTAATTGACTGAGCGTTAAAAGGTGCCTAGATGTCACATACCTTAAACCAATAGGTGAGTTTGCCGTTCTAGTCGTGATGGTCAGATGGGCAATGTGACTTATGCTCGCTAAGGCCTCGCCCCGGAAACCATAGGTTCCAATAGACTGGAGATCCTCAAAGGACTGCAATTTCGAAGTTGTAAACCTTTCACACAGAATGGGCAAGTCATTTTCCTAAAATTAATTTAACCAATCGGCTATCATGAGCGAATTCCGCCTCTATAGTGCCCAGGGCGCTGCTCACGTCAATTCCATGACCATTGTCTGAGATTTGGAGAAGCTTCAGCCCGCCATCTTTCACTAGTATATCGATGCTGGAGGATCCCGCATCAACGGAGTTCTCGATAAGCTCTTTCAGTGCGTGGACTGGGGCCACGATGATTTCACCAGCAGCTATCTTATTAACAACTACCTGGTCTAGAGGCTGTGCATAAACAGACGCCGAGTCAGCACAAGCCACACAGCAAGGAGCCCCGATAAGGCACGGCAAAGGAGCACCTTTATTCTCCGGGGAAGCTGAGGAGCAGCAGAAGCAGGAGAAGGGGTTTCTGCATCGTCTGCTTTTCTCTTGGAACCTCTTGAGTCCGCGGAAGCCATCGGGGTTGAGTTGAGAAGTAGAGAGTAGAGAAGTAAAGGGAAACTCTGGGAAAGACAGGAAGGCGGGGGTTGCCACACACACGCACGCACACACGGACAACGCAGCTATCTGAGCTTGATGCGCGAACACGACATGGATCATGGGTCGCCTGCCATGATTGGGAGTGTTACCCGGCTTGAAGGTTAAACTTTAGCTACAGGCATCACACACTGAGGTGATTGTAAGTATCATAGTTGTATGATAATATAATTGATGTGCTTTCTTTCTTCTCCTGTCCTGTTTACTTGTGCGGCTGTGTGAATTTTTGCGAAACTGCGCCTGCACTCGAGTAGGTTCTTATCGTTAATATCTACTTTTCCTTTTTGGGATAGTTTGTGTTGGCCATCAAGTATTTTGTATGGATTACGTAATATTTCGACTAGTAGGTAATGGTCCTTCAGCACGTGACTGTGGAGCTTCCCCCAGTCCTTTTTTTTCACCTTTGGAAAAGTGTCCAGGGTCAAAATTCTTCGCAGAACCCCGCCATATCAACTTTGTTTTCAACTCAAAAACTATGGGCAAGGCCGGTAACCCTCGGAAAAAGGATGGCAAGAGAAAAGGTAGCCTTACTGCTTCTAGGCCACCGACCTCTGCAGAGAAGGCGGCCAATAACGCTCTCCGGGAGTCCATGATCTTACCTGTTGTTAGAAACCTCTCATCTACCTCGCCTAAAGAACGAGCGGAAGCCGTATCAGCGATAAACAATCTACTCCAAGATGCCGCTTGTCGCCAATTACTGCTCCACGAGAGAGTGGTACAGAGATTGATGGAAGAGATGCTCAATGACTCTTCGCAAGAGGTTGTTGTGTATGCTTGGGGTGCTCTCAGAAACATCTCAGTGGATGAAGGTTATGACCAGAGCATCTTTATGTACAGGAAGAATATTTTAACCCCAGTTTCAAGCGCCTTGCAAAAGGTATGAGACATTAAAGCCGGTTATATTCGCGAGGCTAATTATTTCATAGATCTCGTCTATGTTAAACTCTCTGCGCACCAGCCCAGGGTCCCTCAGTAGCACAGACCGGAAGATACTGTGGTTATATGCTGAAAATGTTATTGGCCTTGTCGCTGGCCTTAGGTAGTCCTGACTATTGAGCGCTTAATTTGTTGATCGATGCTGAGTGCTTTCTTTAGTGAGACAAGCGAGGCGGTGGTAGAGGCAATAGTCAAACTGGAGATCTTACCACTTCTTGTGGAAATTCTCAGCGAACCCTCGGAAAAGCTAGAAAGTTTGCATGAAACGGTAGCCCAATGCCTATACACTCTCACTGAGGAAAGCGACGATTTTGTCGAGGCTATTGTTTCGGACCCCCGCGGCTACGTTCCTTTATTATTGAAACTCCGTGATCAGTCAAGCCCCATCCTAAAGAGTCTCTATGTTTGTGGTATGGGCCAGTTCTCCAATAATATTACATACATTTGACTAAGCAGAGCTATATCACCTAGGTTCCCTCCATAATATATCACTCGCCCTGAAAGGGACCGATGTGGCTACTAGTCAAGAGATCTCTGATGTCAACATCGTACCGATCTTGACTAATTTTCTCAAACCAGCACCTCCCGCATCTCCTACCCATGACGGACAGGACTTCATCTTCAAGCAACTTGTTCTAGAAGTACTGGCTTCTATAGCAACGGAGGCAACAGATGGGGTTCCAGAAGAAGCCTTAGTCGCAGACCAGGGCGGTGATGCAGATCTTATGAGCGAAGATGGAAAAGATGTAGCTGCCCCTGAGGAGCTAGATGGATCACTACGAGCAGACATGGAAATGGTGGTGGGTGATGAGAGTAACCAAGAATCCCCAGGCTCGGCCGAAGGCACAGTGTTGCACTATTTGATTACAAGCACTGGGCCGGTGCTCCTATCGATTATAAAATCGGAGACCGGCGGTTCATTACCCATCCACACGCGAGCATTGGGTGTACTAAACAATATTGCTTGGACTGTTGATGCGACACTTTCCGAAGGGTCGGGCTTGTGGGAAAGGTGGCAGAAACTGGGTCATGAGATATGGCAGAACTGTGTTACGCCTGTCCTCGTTGCTAATACTGCAGATGTGGAGCTCGCGGAAGCGGTAACTGGACTTGCTTGGGCAGTCTCGAAATCTCTGAATGGAAACTTGGACGTTTCACAAGGAGAGCACAGGGCATTCGTTAGCCTCTATCATGCGGCGAATGCTGATGAATTGCGAACGAAATGCGTTGGCGTTCTTGGGTGCCTTGGCCTTGCCCAAGGGAGAATTGACGTCAATCAAGTATTCACCTTACACATCTTCCCTATCAAGATATGTCTGACCTGTCCAATAGGAAATTGGTGTTTTCCTTATGACTTTGATTGCTGGCGGCTCAGATACCCCGGTAAACCCGTTGGTAGAGGCACTCAATGCTATATTCGATATGTACGCCGATGCAGAATTTGATTATGACGAACCTGTGTTTGTCAAGAATGCCTTCCTTGATCACCTCTCAAGAGCAATGTCTGGGGTCAGGGTGGCTGTAGGCATCCCACTTTATCCTTCCCTAATATATCCCACACGATATCTCTAACGCCTTAGATGAATTTAGATTAGGAAAATCGATAAAAACAAGTTTCCAGAGGATCGACTGAGAGCAGACGATGCGCTGTTTAATCTGCAGCGGTTTATCGGATACAAGAAGAGGGAGAGAGAAAGCTGAGTACCCTCTTAGGAGCACAGTGTTCAATAGATACCGCTAGTGATCTAACCTTCTACTGGATTCCCTAGACTGTGATTTTTCTATTCTGTATTCTAGATTTGTGGGTTATCCATTAAAAGTTAGCTGCTACTACACGCCCGTGTACCAAAAGTTCTGGCAACCCGGTTGGTATAGCGGTATAGCCCTTTTGTGTCACAGTACTAACTGGGGCGCCAGAACTTTTGGGACGCGGCTGTACTATACGTATTAAGTTTCACGTATTACTCCTTACCGACAAGGGCATTTCTAGGCCTCACAAGCGACCAGCTACTATAGCATGCATCATTCTCCGTCCTATTGCTGTCTACGATTGTAATTGAAATGTCAGCCTTAGGCACCGCGGAGTAGGATGCATATGCACGAACCATGCAGACCACAACACATCACTCGTGCATATATCCATGATTCGTGATTTTTTTAATTCATTTTTTCTTGAAAGAGATCTATTGACAAAATTTGGGACATACCAAATTTGCTCGGTAGTTCCAACATCAAATCCATATCCACCCAATCCTGTGACCGATCTTGAAACAAAAATAATAATGAGTAGTTACGCGAGAATACGCGCTTTCCAACACCCGAGAATATCCGGTTTGTTATGAGGTCAGCAACTCATTGTTGGTGTTCCCTCCCCCGTCCCCCCCTTCCTCATGTGATGTCACGAGCCCTTTTTTTTCCTTCCTCCCCTTCCAAGTCACCTAAAGTAGTATGTAAGGCCCGCGGGGCACCCCAGATAGGCAGATAGCCCTATGATGTGGGATGCCGTTCGGTAGCCACGGTAATCCCTAGGTATGACTTGAGCTTTTTGTCCCTGGCGCGGGGCGCTTATAGGTACCGTGCTAGTAGTCCGCTGGTAGCCTCGTGCCTAGTATCACATCTATAAGGGCGAAGTGGATGTGGGATAAGCAAGTGAGCGAGAGGCCATGTTCGTCGCATATAGGATGAATGACACTCTCACAGTAGATTAATTCCCCGAGTGCCCTGACTTTCTGTTACTGAGCCTTAGTTTCTGCCGCTGCCCGGCTGGCCAATAGGCTGACCGGCTGCTTGCGCGTGGGTGTGTGCCATCGAGTGATGGTCCGTGAATTGCACGTTCTAATTGTTTGGCTCATGTGCTTTCCCTGAAACATGGCAGCCGGGAATGATTCCTGAATTGGGCTACTATTTGGAGCAGCGGGAGGCTGCAGTAGACGAAGTACCGTGAGAACTCTAATAGTCAGACCATGTGCTAGGGCGTTGGAACTGCCTCTCCTAGGAAGGTTCGTGCCTCCCTCCATTTGTCTCAGAGAGTAGGTTTTTTTTTGGTGCGTTTCTCGATCCTTCCCCAGGGGAGGGATTTCCGAGGGGGGGGGGGGGGGGTTTGGACTGCCTGGTACATGGTCCGTTTATCCGAGCTTTTACGGCAGATGTACATCAGGTTTCTCATCCTTCCCCGCCTTGTCCAATGCCTAAGTTAACTCCATGGACCCGTGTTTCTTCTCGTGATCCGGGTCTATAAACAAATACTTTCCAAGAAGAGGTACAGTAGGTTTTAGATCCCGCGCGGGTGACAGAGGCTGTGACCTCGGGGCTTACTGCCGCCCAGTGGAAAGCTGAGCGTCATGCAATATTAACTGTGGAATTAATGCTGGTGGGAGTGTAAGTTGCGGGTACGCGGTTGTTGGAATGGCGTCGTTGGGTGAGAGGCAGGTGGTCACTGGAAGTCACTCGATACACAAATCCGAAATGAGGTGCTACTTTAGCTGAATCGTTTATTCGGCGGGGTTTCTCAGGCGATGGTTGGTTCACTCTATTCCTTTGCCGCCTTAGAGCCCCTGGGAAGTCCCAATTTTGGGTGTCCTCCTTAATGGCGGTTGTGGCTTGTGGGCATAAAGGAGTTTGAGGCGCAGTCGCAGCTTATGCCCTCACATGAGTGGCGTAGTAAAATAAACTCTTTTCTGTAGTAACAAGTGTTTATTCCCTCTATTCGACTAAAAATTTCGAGTTAGGCTGCTACATCTAGATCAGTAGATTTGGTTGGGAGCTGAACAGCTATTGTAGGGTAAGCATATTATGGTAACAAATCCTAGTCTTCCGAGCTAGGTGGAAAAAAGCCAACCGTATCCGGGTTAGCGTAGAAGACTCTATGCCCAAGAAATGTTTAACATAGCACTGCTCAGGGGAGGCCTATGTTGGCTAATTTATATATGCCGGTTTCTGGAGGGCGAGCGGGCCGGCTGAGACACATTGACCGAGGATCTTGTGCTAGTTTACTGGCTGAAGCTGGCTTTAACAATTTATCAGTAACACCTGCTCTCCGTCAAGTGAGCAGTGAGTGAAGGCAGCGCTAATGCACGGGAGTCCAGCTGTTAGCACGAGGGAGCTGTAACTACAAGGAAGAAGAAAAACATGTACCAGCAACCGCTGGCTGCTGTCATGACATCCTTGGGCTCAGAGAAGTCAAAGAGGGGTATCAACACTCCTCCAAGGAAAGGTGTGCCTTTCAATTTTCCTAGGGGAGGAACTTGAGGGATTCACGTGTGGGCTGTATGGGGGGCTAGAGACTAGAGGATTGGTAGGTAATGATAAGTAGATAGTAGTGATTGGATATTCCCCCTTTTTTTTTTGCGAGTGAGGAGGGTTTCTCAGCAAGTATCAGTGGCAAATACGTCCTAAAGAATTAAATTTATAAATACTAGACAATATTTACTAACCCTATAATCTCCACACCTTAGGAGGGGTAGCCAAGGTGACAATATCAATAATAGGAGGCAGCCGGGCTTTGGGTCTGTGCAAGGAAATATTTCGAGGGGGCACGTATTCCAGGTAAGCATCCCAAGGCCGCCAAACACACCCTCACACCGAGTGACTCAAGTGCCAAAATATTTATCTTTCACTACGATGGGGTATAGGGAGTTGTGCCCCACTTTCAGGTGTGTCGTTGCCAGTATTGGCACAAGGTGATTGTCCAGGAGCAATGACACGAGTGGCCTCCTGTAACGACAGACTGCCGGCTCCTATGGACTGGCTGTATTCTAGCTAATGCTTGCCTATATGCTGTGTGGTATGCTTTTTTACGAATTTCACAATGCAGCGTGAAGAGTGCCCAATAGCTTATGATTGGAAAGGAATGGTACCTTAATTACTTCTCCCTCCAAGGCCCACATCGTGCCAACCCTGTGGCACTCATTTTTATAGAGGAATTCCCAGACGGGGGCTGGTAGAACCCTGGACTTTGCTACAACTGATACAGTATTGAGAGGATCTTAGGTTTTTTACCGGTACAGTAACTACTCATGACTCGGGGTTTTTTTGGGGGAGAACACGGTAAGTTTACAGGCAACCAATTCCGAGAGATGGTTCCACAGTATTAGTATCGCTTGGGATGTGTGGTTCCCTGAAATCCAGCTTTCAGTGCCATAAGTATTTGCCCCAAAGTTGACATTACATGAAAAAAATATAGCTGGCGCAGTGGTTAACATGTCAAGAACCAATTAACCCCTGCTGCAATTAACAGGAGTTCAATTCGCGCTTGTAATGAGTTATTATTGAACGATCCGTCATGTAGGGTAGGATTATTAAAAAAAAAATCCTGCCCTATGGGGACTAGGAGATTGGAGAACTTGGCCCTCATTAAAAGGGCTGTGGGGCTTATCAATCATGCTACGAGGAGGTGAACCAGACTCTAGACCTTCAGGTTGGCGATCGGCGGGGTATGAGAAAAAATGGAAATTTGCTTTTGCTTCCTTTATCTTGGAAAAGGTGCAGTGGGTCCTGGAAGCTATAGACGCTTTAGCCATTTTCACTCTAGGAAGCTATGTTCTTCCCATCTGCTTCCTTGTAAACATATTATTTTTCCAGCAAAGCGAGGTGCAGATAGTGCCTAGTGAAATACAAGGTTGGCAGGTGCCGGACTAACACGGCCATGATAAATACACGGTGTTAAAATAAGATCCGAGCAATACTATACCAACCTACCGAATAGGGACCAATTGCGTTATTATATCGGATCGCACTTCTCAAACTCGTAGTACTCGAGTACAGTAAACAAGCGAGACTAGGAGCCCCCCACTAGCTGCATTCCCCTCCGGTTGTGGTTAGCCTCCAGCGTACAAAGAAGCATTATGGCAGCTTCTACATGGCGAATTTGGAGAATCCCTAAGGACTGTTTCCTTCCTTCTCTTCTTACTCTTTCAGTAAGGATACCAGCTAGCTAACGACTCTGAGAAGAGAAGATGCACAGGGGATAACTAATCAAGACACATAACAATAGAGACTTAAAACGTGATGGCATTCGTGCCCATCAGAGGGCGCAATTGCTCTTTCCACTTCTGCCCACGCTCTCTTTTTCCCAATACTTAAATTATCCTCCCTTTTCTCTATAGCCCTCAATATTCGTCACCTATCTGTAATTCTAGATATCTCTACTTTGTAGTTTCCCCTGTAATTTTTATCTCACCTGCTTTCTACTGACGAAGAGCAAAATCTAACCAACGCTTCTTCCTTTTTCCTCCATGCACTTCCCTCTCTTCATATTTACCCCTTTTTTAATTTTTTCCCTTCTAGTTGGGACTGATTGAGGAACGAAGGATCGCTTGTGACGTTAGACATTAAACACTGGATGCATTACAGGAGTAGATATATCCCAGAGGCAGAGAAATTATAAACATTGATTACCAGTAACTAGCTAACGACTAAATCCCCCAACTTGTACAGGGACATATAGGAGTACCATACTAAGATATTCACGGCTATGATAACCTCATTTAGGACGCTGCCTTCAACTTTCAAGCGGTCAGTCGTGGCCAATTCCTCGAGTGACCAACTATGAACACAAATCTCCTCATAAAGCACGAGTGACTCCGGGTGATATCTATTTTCATGATTCGTCACTCGCGAAGCCTAGGGGCGGTAAAGACTGGTAGCTTCAACATCTGTACGGCATCGTGACGGAGCGGTTAAGGAGAGAGATTGGGGGTCCCTTACTTTCTAGTGCGCAGAATCGTGGGTTCACTTCTTCGTCCAACGCACTCTTATATTGCTGGGAACGGAGTTCCGATGTCTTCTTTGTGAGTGCTCAAGCGTACCCGGGCAGTATGTTGTATTAAGACCCCTTGTGCTAGAGGTTAGTAGTATATATAGAAGAGCCATGATGGTTGATAGACCGCTACAGGAGCTGGCAGAATTATTATTTTGTCCCCTGGTTCAGTCGTCGAAGGGGTGTGCGCGATGGGAATTGTGAAAGATCGAAACTAAGTCAGTGCTCTTAGCAGTCTACTCTAAGGCAGAGTGAGGAGAATAAAGGGCGAGGCTTGTCTCCTCCCTAGATGAGTGACCGCCGTTTACCCCGCCTAAGACGGCATCGAGGTAGTCAACTGCAGATGACTAGTTGGGTACTTTGCACTCTAGTACTGTACGGTAGCAAGTCATGGTGGAAAACTGTAACTGCGCGTCGACGCAGGAGGTCAAGCTAGGGACGGGCTCTTAGGATGGGAGTTCTCGGCTTGGGTGTCCGGCTTCCTTTCCGCTGCATAAGTGGAAACATCAAAATGCAACTAAACCACAATGAGGAAGAATATAAAAAGTCCAATCCATAATTGTTATATACTTGTAGGAACGCGCACTTTCTATTCGTGATCCTGTAGAATTCCAGAAACAAAACAAAAGATTAGACTATTCGAATAGATAGCCCTAGCGCCGTCCAATTAGACGGTTAGAAGCGCTGATTGAAACCCCTCAGACCATATCACGCATCAGGCCTATTACAAGATTATATCCCGATACTCAAGCAAAAGGGAATGTGTACAAACGTGAATAACAGTATCAAGGAGGGCTAACAAAGACCAAAGCTGTGATATCAGAATACAAAAAAACGTTTTTTTTAACCAAATAACGCCAATAGTTCCGTACGCGCCCACGTCGCCCACATCATCTATAAAATCCTCCCTCCTTCCAATTTTTCAAACTAACCCAAACACTCAATCCGAACTATTTCCGTCGGGATCACAAAATATGTCATCAACATCGTGAATCATCCATGGCAAAACAGTATCCTCCACCATGCAACTTGAGATGTACTTTTTGTAATAAAGCGCGTCCACCTCTACCCAATCCCATAGCGCAGGCCTCCCCCACCAATCTATCAGGGGCAGTCTGCTGTATACCGGCAGGTCACCATTCGGGAGTGAGTCCAAGAGGTTGTTTTTCTCCATGAGGGGTTTCTCTTTGACGGCTTTCTTTTTCCCTTTCCGGGGTGAGCGAGTGTAAGATGGCTGTTCATGGTGTACAATCGCGAGCGATTCGTAAGCGAACGCCGGATAAAGCATTGCATAGCCCCGCGCCCGAATGATATCCAATATTGGGGCTACCCAAGAATTTGCTGCCACATCGCTCAATGGAAAAGGCACCGGCTCAGTATCGTTCCCGGAGGCTGAGGATATGTGGGGATGAAGCAGGTTTTTTGAGAAGTAAGCGTGAAATTGGCTCCAGTACTTTGGAAAGAATAGCGCTGCCCGGGTATTCGGAACTGGGTACAGGAATGGTGACGGTTGGTTTCCTTTTGGTGGGGTAGGTACGTTGAAGGGACTGCTTCCGTTCAGATACGAAGGTGGCTCTTCAAGTGAAACACCAAAGAGCGAAACAGTATCGTAATACTGGTAGGAGGAATACTTGTATTCAAGAGTTGTGAATAGGAGATAATGATAGTACCACTTTGAAATCTCAGCATTGGAGTCAAGAACCAGGACGGATGTGTCGTCACTATCTGGATAGAAGGATTCAATGTACTGCCTCGCGGACTCGAGTGGATTCCTAGGGGCGGTGAGAGGTCGTCTAATGAATGTTCTGCTTGGGGAAGGGAAAGAATAACTTGAAAGGAATGACTTGGTGAACGGGTGGAGAGGGACGGAAGGATTGAGGATGACAGTTAAGCTCTTAGGTCGGTGGCGAGTGGTCGGATAGGATGCGGATTCTAAAGATTTAAGAAGACGTTCCAAGTTTCCAGAGTGTGTGTCTGCGTGTATAACTATCTCGAAGCTGGGTTTATGCCATGCTAGAGAGATAAACCCAAATTTCGTAAGCCAACCCCTCTCGCGCGAAAAGGGAGGTAGGGAGAGGCCTGTAGGAAGCATACATGCAACTTACCACTTAAAGAGCCGCTGTCCAACCTGGTAATCCATCTCAAACTATCTGCGGCGTCCCATGGGAGCTCAATTGTGGGCATCTGCAATTTCTTCGCCATATCTGTTATAGTGGCACTAAACCAGCTATCCTCGTGCTCCGCTGACATTATTAGCGCCTGAGGGTGCATAAAGTCTCTGAGATGCCTGAGCGCCGTTCTGACAACAAGTTTCTTTCGCTCCACCGACATCAAGCTCGCAAAATCAGCACGGGCATCGTGAAAGTTTGCCTTGCAGTCAGTATTCTCCTCTGTGATTCCATTGAGCTTCCGAAAGACCCCCATATCCATGTCGCTATCCCCTATCAGTGCAAAATGAACATTGCTCCTCCCATACGTAGACATCTCACAGGCAATTCCGGCGAGCTTGCTAGCCGCATCTAGATTCCCTGCTACGAATAGTACATTCCTATTCCAAATTCTGTTTCCGCCGGCCGTAATCTTCGAAAGGCTAGCATATAACTGAGAGTACCGAACTGGAATATCGCTACCCCTGTTGTAGAAAGATCTTGGATCTGGCACATGTGACCATTGCGTTGCTGAATTGAGAACGAAATAAAGTACAAACACCACAACAGTCCAGCAGATATAAGTCGCGCGACGGCTGCGTCGAGGAAGTCGGAAGTATGGGGCGGAGACGGAAGAGGAACGGCGTTTCCATGGGCGATCGTGGAGGTCGCGGGGGTCCAAAGGGGGAGCCATCATTCCTGCATCAAAGAATGCTGACTAGTACAGCCTTCGGCAGTATCCTTATCGGGATCCAGTTGGATCCGATGGGGAGAGCGATAGGAGGGTTAGAACTTGAAATAATAGCTTTCAACCGATTTGTAACATCTACGATCCTTCAAAACGTTGGGTTGAGGTTCGGGTTTGGGGAATGGGTCCCGATGAAGTGTGTTGTGTTTGTTGGAGCTGCCCTGTGTGCTGAGAGGGTTGCTCAAAGATCAAAACCTTACTAAGATGGAAGAAGCCAAGAAATAAATTGGAATGCTACGGCCATCTTCCGTCCATCCTCCCACTACGAATCCCATCAACTAAATTATTACCGTTTTCTCTCCTACCTTCTCCTCCATCGACTGACATTAATTCTGCACCGCTATGGCAAAGGAGAACGAAAAGTCGGCCAAACTTGACAAAGGCAAAGGGAAGGCCGCAGATACTCCCGAAAAGAAGGATGGTGATACCTCTAAGGAAACCCAGGATAAGAGTGGGAATGGAGCAAAGAAGGGAAAAAAGGATGAGCCCCAAGAAGGTATAGCTCTTTTCTGATAATAACGCCTTTCAAGTTGATGAAACTAATGGAAGATGTAGAGGAGCTTTCGGAGGAAGATCAACAGCTGAAATCAGAGCTCGAAATGTTGGTTGAACGGTTAAAGGTCCGTCCAATCTTATCCTCCATCATCAGTGATTTAATCGATAACCATTTGATTTTCTAGGAACCCAATACCGAACTCTACAAACCTGCGTTGGAAGCCATTAAAACCTTTATCCGAACATCGACTTCCTCTATGACTGCTGTCCCCAAACCTTTGAAATTTCTGCGCCCTCATTACAAGTCCCTTACGGAACTTTATGAGCAATGGCCAGAAGGCGAAAATAAGGTTTGTCTGCAACTCCCGGTATGATGGCTATGGCTATATGCTAATTACTGGCAGGTTGCCATGGCCGATGTTCTTTCCGTTCTCGGGATGACTTATGCAGATGAGAACCGGTTGGATTCGCTCAAATATAGACTGTTGGCTCCTATGGAAGACCCTGGTTCGTGGGGTCACGAGTACGTTCGACATTTAGCTTTGGAGATTGGCGCAGAGTTCACTTCGCGCCAAGAAAAGGAAGAAGATACTCAAGACCTAACCAATTTAACAATGTCTCTCATCCCGTTCTTTCTCAAGCATAATGCGGAAGCAGATGCTGTTGATTTACTACTAGAACTAGAAATCATCGACAAACTTCCGCCTTTCTTAGACGAGAATACCTATCAGAGAGTAGGGCTGTACATGATCAGGTGCGGTTTCGAGGCTGGACTCGAAAAAAAAACAACGGCCTAGATTGAGTTCTTGCTGACGTTTTGTATAGCATGGTGCCCCTCCTATCTCCTCCCGATGACAAGACAACTCTCGAGACAGCGCATTCCATATACCGCAAATACAATAAGCTAGCACAAGCGATTACTCTCGCTATTCGTCTTAACGATGTAGACCTGATAAGGGAGGATCTTGATGCCGCGGAGGATCCCGTGCTCAAGAAACAGCTTGCATTCCTTGTTGCTCGACAACAAATTTCACTGGATACCTTAGATCAGGACATAAATGATGCACTTAACAATACACGGTTATCGGAGCACTTTGCGGCTCTCGGGAAGGAACTCAATATCCTCGATGCTAAGACTCCCGAAGATATTTACAAATCACATCTAGAGAATTCCCGTGGCCCCGGAGCAAGCGCGGACTCTGCTAAACAGAATCTCGCGAACAGCTTTGTAAACAGCCTTGTTAATGCTGGATTTGGAACAGATAAGTTGATGTTGGTTGAGGATGAGAAAAACAGCTGGGTTTACAAAAATAAAGAGTCGGGGATGCTTAGCGCAACCGCAAGTATCGGTATGTTGTATCAGTGGAACGTTGCCGGATTGGATGTTGTCGACAAATACATGTATCAAGAGGAGGAAAATATCAAGGCCGGGGCTGCTCTCGCCATTGGAATTCTCAACTGCGGAATCCGAACCGAGCCAGAGCCTGCCATGGCTCTTCTCTGCGATGATAGTTATCTTGAAAGCAAGAGCGTTCCAATTAGAGTGTGTGCGATTATGGGTCTTGGGCTCGCCTACGCTGGGTCACAGCGAGCCGAATTCCTGGAATACCTCCTGCCGATTATCGGCGATTCCTCAATCACGTTACAGGTCTCTGCCATGGCCGCCTTGTCCCTTGGTCTGATATTTGTTGGGTCAAGCAATGGTGATATATCCAGTGCGATTATACAGACGTTGATGGAGCGGGCAGAAGGAGACGATCCTTCATTGAAAGATAAATGGGGCCGGTTCCTTGCGCTGGGCCTGGCACTTCTATTTGTGGGACGGCAAGATGATGCGGATGTCACCTTAGAAACCTTGAAGGCTATTGAGCACCCTATTTCCAAGCACGGTGGGGTTTTGGTGGATGCTTGCGCTTATGCTGGAACCGGTAACGTGCTGAAATACCAAAGCATGTTACACCTTTGCAACGAACATATTGATACCTCGGAAGACGAAAAGAAGGGCGAAGACCTGTTCCAGTCTTATGCGGTATTAGGATTGGCACTCATTGCTATGGGAGAAGACATTGGCGCTGAAATGGCTTTAAGACAATTCGGCCATCTAATGCACTACGGAGACGGAATTATCCGCAAGACTGTTCCCCTAGCAATGGGTCTTCTTAGCGCATCAAATCCCCAGATCAAAGTCTATGACACCCTTTCTCGCTACTCACACGATAACGATATCGATGTTGCGGTAAACGCGATCTTTGCTATGGGGCTGGTTGGTGCAGGAACAAATAATGCACGTTTAGCACAACTCCTGCGACAGCTAGCAAGCTACTACCACCGGGACCACAACTCACTCTTCATGGTTAGGATAGCACAGGGCCTATTGCACATGGGCAAGGGGACTCTGAGCTTAAATCCCTTCCACAACGACCGAAGTGTACTGAGCAGAGTCGCAACTGCTGGTTTATTAACGGTATTGGTGAGCTTGATAGACGCTAAGAGTTGTACGTATCCCTAATTTGGCCTCCTCTGATCACTACTCCTGGGATCGTGTTAACTCGGCACTTTCTAGTCATTCTTGAGTCATCACACTACTTGCTGTACTTCCTCGTTACAGCGATGCACCCCCGTTTCCTGATCACACTAGACGAGGATCTCCAGCCCTTGCCCGTAAACGTACGAGTCGGTCAAGCAGTGGACGTAGTCGGTCAAGCGGGTCGACCAAAGACTATCACCGGTTGGCAAACACAAAACACACCAGTATTGCTAGCGTATGGCGAGAGGGCGGAACTGGAGGACGACGAATACATCTCTTTAAGCAACAATCTTGAGGGATTGGTCATTCTTAAAAAGGTCAGCAACAATCTCTGACACGCTCCCTAGCTATTAAAAGCGACGCTAACCCACATTTCGTGAAAAAATAGAACCCCGAATGGCAAGGAAGGGACTAGAGGGTTGAATAAAATCTTGATAGTATAAAGTTGGTTTGAAAAGAGCTCCATTATGGAGTAATTCTTGTTGATGGACGGCCAATTTGTCTAGAGAGCGAAATTCGTAGTTCTTTTTTATCCATTTTTGCTGCTAGCTTCTAGTGCAGATTACCAATACATGGTCAATTATTACCTTCTTTTTTTTGACAATACTGGTTAGTCTGCTAGCATCATTCACGCTGCTCGATTCACTGGTTGGCGAGTGACCTTTGGTGACGCGTAGCTATTGTGGATCAAGGTAACATGCGAACACGAACATAAAATCCGACAGTACTTACTTCCTCACAAAAGGAAAGAGTATTTCCGGAAGCTCAAAGGTGCACCGGTAACCCGTATTCCTTAGTAACGTAGCTCTCCATCACCTTGACAGCGCTAAAACCCATACAAGCCTTGGGTCATATGCCATCATCCAGATATCACAACCCCAAAGCTTGTTGGAACACACCCCTCCAAAGGTAAGAAACATGCTTGAGGGATTTGCAGAGAACCAAAGTCGAGGCTGGATCGTTGCGCCCTTGGGCGGAGGGATTTTCACACCAATACATAATTGACCATGGTATGCCAAAGCTCCTAAGCTAACCAACAGACCCGGTCTCCAAAACCCAACCCAAGGTACTGTGAATCAAACCTAGATTCTCTATAATGTATTACACAATAAGTAATATGGCACCCCCCTTTCTTCTATACCAGGCTGGCCCTGTTACCCGCCAAAACCTAACATCGCCTGAAAAAGACTGAAGTATGAAACTAAAACAAGTGATACGCCAACGCAACCATCCCCTCCTTGTCTTCCCCAACCGCACAATTCTATGCCGGCGAATGCAAAAGAATCTTCCGCTCTAATCCTCATCAAGTTTGCCAAAATCGGTCAACAATACGCCATCGCCGCCGTCTAGTAACCCCAATGTCCCGCTGCCACGAGTCATAACCCACTCTTTTTCGACCCTGAAAAAGGTCCACACCCATCTCCTAAAGATCTCTAGGAGCTCCAGAAGGAATATCCCTCCCTCCATTTCGTTGATGTAGTCCAAATGAGGACTGAGCTTGACACTCCAGGTTCCCCTGAGCAGGAAATCAATAATGATGGCACCGTAGTAGAGCTCCTTATTTACGAAGTGCCGGTTTGGTCTCAGCCCGTATGGATGTTCGCCTGAGGAACGGCGAGAAGAGAATAGGGTCAATTCCCAATCTCTTGCGACATCCCAGTAGAACGAAAACAGCGAGTTGATCACCACAGCAAGTAGCCACAGTCTCGAGAGAGTTGACCGTGAGAATATATGTGGCTCATCGGAGTTGTATCCACGCTGCAGCGCACTGCACAGGATTACCGGGAACGCCGAGGCATATTTTGCAGAATTGTAGAGATGGATCCGTCGCTCTGCAGACGGGAAGCCCTTCCGGCGGGCTCGAACATACTCGATTAAACACTGCCGTAGCCGTATCAGGTAGGGTATACTTATGGCGAGAGGCATAAGGTATCTCCCACCAGCAGAACGGTTTGGGATGGGGTTTGTCGAAGAATCTCCACTAAAGAACATACAGATGCACACCGCAAAGTCCCCGAGAACCTTCGCATAGGAAGTCAAGGCATCGGCGAGAAGTACATCGGCAAACCGAAGGTCTGGGTGGAGCCCACCGATAATAACCCGACGAAGCATCCTATTTAACCCAATTAGCTACCCATAGCTTAGATTACTGCTCGTAGGCCATCCAACACGGAAAAAGCTTCCACGATAGCATAGCCAAAGGTGGCTTACCTTAAAAACCTCCAGCGGCCCCTCTGGTGCCAGCCTCCAAATGGCCATAAAAATGCACCTACGACTGAAAGGAACAGTAATACAGGTAACACCTGCAAGTTCTTGACCGCCTCCTCATTCCCAGCAGTAAAAACCCAAAAGGCCACGATGTTCGCCCCGAACAACCCCACCAATAAAGAGGCGACTTGGTAAACTGAGTTGTGAAGCGGAGGCTCGGAGGAGCCACGAGTGTACCGCAGCATCGGGGAGGGATCAATCCGGACCATCTGGAAATAGTGTAGATTAAGGCCAAACAGCCATATTCCTGTTTTCTTTCAAGAGATCTAATCAGTCAAGAGGTCGATCATAATAAGGTGGGTTATTGAGGGCATGGCAGACCTAAAATAGTAATCAGGAGGACTCGGTATGGCAGTGGAAGATAGACACCTAACGATTCGGAGCCGATGGGTTTCTCCATCCTATGGAAGAACCGCCAGCGGGCGGAGGACAAAAGAGCGACTGGAGTTAGAATATCAACTAAAAGCCTTGGAGGTCCCGAAGAAGAACAAGATAATTTGGCGGTGGAATTCAAGAAAGGAGTTGTGGACAGAGGTGGCGAATCCAGATGAGCGGCGAGCATTTGCTTCCGCCAGGGGTGCATTCAGCCCAGCGGCTCTGCTATCCTTTTTTTTTCTCTTGGCAGTCCACCAGCACGTTATTAGATCTCCGGTCCAGTATGGTACCAGTATACCGGTACCTGTAACACCAAAAGCACTGCAACAAAATCCCCACATACGGCCTTCTCCTGTATCATACTCCTTATGATATTGCCACAGCTCCACAGGAGTCACCCAATGCGCAGACCCAGCAGAGACGTGTAATTGAAATCATGAAATTGACCCAAGTGACTAAACTTCATGGTACAGTAGGAAATAGGTATGTCATGCATGATACAAGTACTGTACTAAAGTAGCTAGCAGTTGCACCTTGGCTGGTCTTAACCTACACCTCTAATACAATCCTGTTAGAGCTAGTATCATATATTTCACCAAAAGTGATCCGTTTAAAAGTGATTGTAGGGGCAGGCGGAGGCATATGACATCCTTTTTAAGATGCTATTGATTAATCTAAATCCCTATCGGCATTTGAGCATGTATTGAGAGATACATGAAAAGGTTCACAATCCTATAACTCTCAACCCTCAATATTATATCGGCACTTGATACCGAAAAAACAACGTTCTTGAGCCTCAATATTAAAGATTACAACAATTTTTCCAAGTTGAGGAAGATAACTCTCCAAATCTGGTCTCATTTTGGACCCACCACACGACGGGCTGAGGAACCGAGTTGCTCAAATAGTCAAAATAAGGTATTACAGATTGCGGGAGATAGCACTAGAGAACTAACTCATTAAGATATTATGTGGTCAAATCGGCAGCTTGTTTTAATTATTCCTATTCGTAACTATAACTTTAAAGTCGACTATAAATGGGGTAAAAGCGGCTAGCCAAGTAGATACATCCTACTGGTAGAGCTCATACAATCTATTCAGTTAGGGGAATATAATTTGCATTCTTTTTCAAACACCATACAGAATGGCAGGGATATTGTTTGAAGAAATGAGTAGCTGATAGATTAACATACTCGAGTACTTCGAAACTAGAATTTCTTGTGATAATACAGTGCGGGTTTAGCTTCTACTGGGCTGGTTGTGATCGGTTCGTTAGCCATGGACGGTTTCCCCGTAATTACGTCATCACACCACCTTTCTTTTGTTGTGATGGATCCCTCTCAGACCAGTGACACTAGATATTTCTTTCATCACTGCCCAATTGTAACTTGGAAAAAACGAAAAAACGAAAACGAAAACGAAAAAAATAAAGTACAACAAGATTATCGCCGGCTAATGCTGATAAAGTGTAGAGAAACCATGGTAACTTAGGTTTGTGGTTCCATTATCATGATATGACTATCATCTGTCGTCGTATACGCAATCCCGGCTTCGGTCAATTCATACACAGCCTTTTCAACCTCACCCAAGGATAAACCAGACATTTGCGCGATGGTGTTGACATGTGTCCCATCTGTGTGTTGCGGTTTGGACCGGAACACATCAAGTATCTTCCTAGAGTGGAGACTGGCATTGGGTGGGTAGTAGCGAGAGCCCCCCCCTGCCGCACTCATACCACCCATCGCAACATCACGCCCGTGTCCTTGGCCATGCATTTGCTGACCCACACCACCGGTCGTTTGTCCAAATTGCTCGGGGGGGCCTTTTGTCAGGTGCAAATGAATTGCCGTAGCCTCTAGAAGGTGGTAGTGTATTTCATTGAAATCCGTGATAGGGCGTATATGATGAGAATTGAGGTAGCGCTTGCCACCGAAGGCTTTGAGGGTGCCTAGGACTCGGACATATTGGTTTGGCTGGAGCTTTTGGGAGGGTCCGTCAGGAATAGCGGTGGCTTCAACCCATTGCTTCACTTCCAGGGAACCGGTGCCATCGTCCATTTTATAGGTATGGTTCGTTGCTTGCTCACTGACGCCGCGAATTTGTGCAACAAGCGTGAGCTAGTGACGGACGTTATTTAGTTATATGCTCACAGAACAGACAGCACATCGAGGACAGTGTGTATCTTACTTGAGTTAGCTCAACGTCATCGATCTTAAATTCAGCTTCGGGATGAGGTTGGGTGGCCTCAAGCACCTGTTTGATTGTGACAGGACGAAGGGTGCTCGTAGAACGACCCTAGAGATGTCAATTTGATTTAGACTGATGAGCTCTGCGATATAATCTAAGTCACTTACTCCGCGTGAAGCACTTCCACCTGGACTAGCTTGACTCCCACCCTGCGAACCGCCGTAGTTGGTAGAGAATCCTCCTCCCCCGCCAGCCCCGTATGAGGTATAGCCTCCTCCTCCGCCATAGTTATCACTGTAATCTGAAGATCAGGTCAGCGTAGGCTGCGTAGAGGTGTTTGATAGGAGTATTCTTACCCATGATGTATTTACTTGCGTGGTTAAGAATTGGGTTGCAGCAGGTGAGAGAATGAAGATGAGCGTGGGGTTAAACCAATCTAAACACGCTTTACGCGTTCGCATGGTTGCCAAGCCATCCAAGCTGCTGCCTTAAGCTTGGCTGCAAAAGTAGGGGCCGGGTAACGCTCATTGACAAGTCGCAGATTCTGGAGCCATGGACCTTGGTCTACGGTGGCTGCGACAAACCTGCTGATGGTGGGGGAAATGATCGCCTGGTTTCAAGCTGAATGGTCACTACCAATAACAGGGTTCCTTTGGGGGTTCCTTTGGGGGTTCCTTTGGGGGGGTTTTTTGGAAAAAATAAAATAAAAACGTATGATAGCTACCAAACATCAGCCTATGATTTCGATTTCTAGGAATATGAACTGGAAGACTATGAAATTTAGGCTCAAAGTTCGGGCATTTTGTATGGGAGCACCAAGCCACACATTTTCCGGAGCGAGACATCGCACCAGCTCTAATTCAGCCACATTATCTGCCGGTATGTTTTTCTATTTTATTTCCTTAGGGGTCGCCCATGCATTCTCATCACCGGAAATGACAAGCTTTATGAGTTTCTAGGCTCCTGCGGGAGGGGAGTCCCTAAGAAACCCAGAACAGTTGCGTATGCTTGGCGATTCATAAAGTATTCAGAAGAATTAGAGCCGGGTTTGGACTTTTAGATGCAGGATGGGACATCTTGGCGCCAATCCATTCGAATACTTTATGAATCACCAAGTAAAAGTAGAAAAAAGGATACGCAAAAATGCCATAGGTCTGCTTAATAATCAAATGAACAGCGGCAGCATGTGCCAGTACCGATTTATCCCGACCGGAACCATACCGTTATCATCAGATTCTTAACAAATTCCTTTTTTTTGCAATCGGTAGACGATATGCGATTGATAGGTTAACCCCCTCTGCTCCCACTTCTAAGGGATTGCTCCAGGCAACGTACAGTATGATACCTCCATTGATCTCATGGGACCTACCTCCGAGATCGCCGCGGGGAAATATCCATCTGCAAATCTCCAATGACCCCTGTCTAACCTGCTCTTATCTGGGATCCGGACCCCCCCGACGATCCTTCGCGTATGCCTGCCTAGCGTCCCAATATGAGTAGTCGAGAAAGTCCCATCGAAATATTATGCAGAGATGCGCGATTGCGGAGATACATATCAAAATTCGTCATGTCATGGGTTCTCCAAATATACGGCTACGGGAGGTAGATCTGGATCCGGGTATTTAGTCCTGCACAAGATGATATCTAATTTCAGATACGCCGCCTTCCAGAGGACAAAGATCAATCTCTCGTGTTCTACTAATATATCCCGACGCTAGGAACTGCACTGTACAGTACTAGTACAGTACTCCGATTCCAGATCAGTAGTTCGTGCATTGATCTGGTGTCACTCGAATGGGACCGTACAGTGGAGGCTGGTGGTAAGATGCCGGTCATTTGGCGTATCACACGTTACTGTAGCGGATGTTTCCCCAGGAGGGCCCACTGCAAACCAAAGGCTGTGGGTATAACACAGCAAATTTCTACCCCAGTTGGCCCATGACTCGCTGCAAACAATATCAGATCTTTACGCGGCTTCTCTTCCTTGATTCAGGCCACCGTCAGTATCCTTCTTCCCTTGTCAGCCGATCTCTGAGCTTCCTATTCTATAGGCTCTTTAAGTTTTTTATATCTGCCGACACCGTGCATACAGTATGTCCCCAGCGCCCGAATAATGTACTGGTACATGCGGTACTGCACAGTACTCATCAGAGCGCTCTCCGAGATACTTATAATTGAGGGCCCTTTGGGCCCGAAAAAAAGCAGAAAAATCAAACCTGAGGTTACAGCTACGGCATTGCACTGCATGCGGCTTACCGATTCAACAAATGATTGGCACTCTAGCTATTACTCCTTTGCCGACTGGTCGAGGAATGAGGCATTTCAACAAATCTAATAGTCCGAGATCCCGTCTCCTCTGCGGAATATATGTTGGTGACAATCGTGAGGGTCTCATAAGCATAAGCACGACGGGGTTCCTCCTCAGGAACACCCTGTCTCGAAAGTTCATAGGCTTATAGTATCATACTGTTATAGACCTAATCTGCCTGTCTACTTTTTAAAGTCGAAGTCCGTGGATAAGGACTGGAATTCACAAAGCTACCTAATAAGCACAGGACCCACTTCATAGTTACCCGTGTGATATGATACAAGTATGTCTTCGCTTGTGTGGAATAATTCAGAAGGATGGTTTGAAGTTGAAAATGCGGCAGACCTCCATGAACGCGATAGTCTAGCATTGACGGTGGTTCCGGTAGCGGGGCGGCGTTTTGCGAACGGGTACGAATAAAAAATTTCTGCAGCTCAACTTGCGCGTGCAGAGCTTGCGGCAGGAAAGATGACAAAAATACCGTATCAGACGGCACACTAGACTACTATTTAGTTGCGGGAGGAACAGGACACCGCAACCTCCAGCTACCGCATGACACCCAGACTTTTCGGGGAATTTTGTTGAACGAAACATTGATGGAGTACAAACGTACGGCACAAGACCTGTTAACCCCAATGGTGAGATATGAAGGTAATGCTTGTACCGCCACGCGATGCTTTGTGCACTAAAAAAAAACCTGTATCGGGAACCCTTACACTCTGGCCCGCACTAACTTAACGAGTTGTACGAGATGCGACTAAGCCAAATATGCTTGCTATATAGCGTTTCTGACACCCCAGTAGTAACACAGTTCGGCAACGTCAAGTACCCGTAGACTTTTCCGTAAGCGGTTTATCCAATAGCCTATATTTGGTGCGCCCTGAAACATCTGTCTAAGGTGAAAAGAGGGGAATTGAACTAAACTCCTGTCTCCCGGGGAGCGTTCGAAATAATCCATAAAACGGAAAGGAGCAATAGATTCCAGGCGCACAAACTGAAAGTAGAAGTTTACTGAACGCTCTGCGCACCACGCAGAAGCTTCCAAAATATTGCAATGCTTCTACAATTTATCTCACGAGCACTCCCAAAGAATTCAATACCGCACTTCCGCGACATCACACATAACATAGGACAAGAGATGCATAAGGCGTTTGCTCCGATATATGGTTGACTAGGCTCACCACCGGTACAAGCCATGTATCAGGTTTAACGGTAAGTTACTCACAAATGGAGCAATTCCTGTTTACATAAACAGCTTAGGAATCGATAGCATTTCCCTTTTTTCTGTGGGCGACATGGGCAGGAGATTTCCCGTGGACCAGGGAACACGATACCGGCACACGAGCTGAGACAGCAGAGTGTTGAACAGGAGGACATGCTATTCCTACGAATAAAGGCCCAAACACGGCTCGGGAATGGAATGAGACTCGATCGGAATGCTAGATGGCGTCTAAGAGAGGAAAGGTAGCAAACTAGGACGAACCATATACGGTACCGGCAATTCAATAAATGATGCCCCGGTACTGCACCTCCGGTGTGCGGATCCCTCGAACAAATATGCACTCGGAGTTCGGAGTGTAACTTAACTTGCGCCTTCGGACCCAATCGAACGCCTTGGTTGCGAATTCCCCCTGCCGCCTTATTTCACCGCGCAATCATGTGTGCATCAACTCTCCCCCCGCATGTGGAACGTCTTCCCCATTTGCGTGAAAAGAAGGCTGAATCGGAGTGATGCCCTCTCATTCAAGGCCTTGACCCAACAGAGGCCGGGGGGCGAGGGGCAATAAATGTTGCACGAATGATATCAACAAGCATACAGCAATTTCACAAACGCAGTCAGAGGGGCCCATCTCATGATGCACAGTATTCCGCAGAAGCAGAAGTCTGGGATATGATACTCGAAATCAAAGTCGTCCAAGTTCGTAATTTCTCGTACCATTGGAGCACCATTTGAATGCAGCACTTGGATCAGAGAAGTACTCGAGTACGGTACAGGTGCGGCGGTATCGAGGCGGTAGGGAACTCCGCAGTTGGCGCTCGGCACTATAGTAAACTAGCAAAGTACTTCTGCCGCCGGTCCCCGGTACTGTGCTGTACCTGGCTCCTAGCTATCGCAGCACTTTTTACTGTAATACAATGGTAAACCCAAGCACTTGATAACAGAAGGGGTCCATGCGTGGTACAGTAACTTCAAAACTTCAAAACGGGGAGCTCCGATCAGCCCTCTTTTGGGATTAGGGCCTTCCTCTTTCAATCAATTCCTAGGTCCAGGGTTTCCTAGTGCTCGTTTTGGGCTTACCACTGATTCAACTGGGGAATTAGAGCTTTTGCGCAACGAGTTCGAAGGGTATGATACCTTCCAAACAGAAAGAGCGCCGGAACAGGATGGCGTTTTAACGCCCAGGTACGAGTGCACAAATCAACGATGCAAGGGCTGTATATCGCCCAAACCTCTCTGCCCAGCCCCTCGAAATCTATTTCTGCAAAAGCCGGGCTTTGCTCTTGACTGCTACGATATTGAAGGTCGCTTCTCCGGTTGGGGGGATGAGGGCTCAATGTATCCACTGCAAGTACATCGCCCAATTCCGTCTGGTAGTCACCGGTGAGGTGTCTCTCACTAGCTCTCGAGATTGGGTATTTCGGAAGTGAGGAAACAAATGACAAAAGCGGGAATAAAGTACAATGCCTATCCTCGCGCACAAACAATGTGTTTAGACTTCCCCTGTGTACTAATCATTACGATGGAGCCAGGATCCTTTGCTTCAGCCCTTCTAGTGTGCATCGCAGGAGTGGAAGGGAAACCGGGTTGCCTATTACAACTCCAAGGCATAGGCCCAGTCGGCAACCTTTAGGTATAGTAGTTATATTGCAACCACTTATCATCGTTCCTAGTATGCTCACTGTAGAGAGTATTGAGCACTGTACCTATAATACTTTAATAGAGGCTGTATTTGCTAGTGATACCTATTAAGGTACCGTATATTATTAGCCCGCTTATTTCGCCCACCTGCATGCTGTTATTCGCTCTCCCCTTTTCAACAAACTGGGCTTGACCTGTATCATTATTTATCACAGCGGCAGCTCTTACTTCATGGTAAATCCCATAGAATAAATTCTAGAAATCATTTTCTGTGTCACTGTGCATATATTCCTCACTCTGTACCTGCTCTTGATCATTCTTCCCCCATCGAGAGAATTTCCCCAGCAGTGGAATTTCACCGCCGCGGACACTCCCCGCGCCACCAACGCTTTCGCTCGTTCTTTGGCCTGCAGATGTCTGTATTCCCAAATCATCGCTCATTCATACAAACACACATTCTCCCCTGATCCCTCGCCTTTGTTACTGACTTGCTGTTGTCCCGTGGTTGTCGGGGGAAATTTTCTCAGCTCTCCGACCGCCGTCAGCGGATCGTGTGGATCTTATCTACGTAGCGTCAGCCCAAAACCCTCGTCAAGAGTGACGCCTGTGCGCCGTCGCCGCCGTCAGTTATCTCACGCCTTTCCCTCTTGCTTATTCTTGCCCGCCTGTCAACCAATTTTTTTCGAGCCATCCTCTTGCCTACCGGTACTCTTACTCTCTTTTGATCGAGAGTGACCCCCCCCCCTCCTTGCTTTCTTTTTTCTATGCTGTTGGTTGCTTTTTCGTTGCCCCGTGGCGGACGTTCGATATTACCGGCGCAATCCTTCCCTGTCGCTATATCAACCCGAGTCCCTTGCCTGAAGAGTGGAGTACGGTAGGACAGGAGAGGAGAGGTTATTAGAAAGGTTTGTGTGTTTTGGAATTGATTCTTCAACTAGGGCGAGCTACGACTTCATTTTATCTTGGGTCTCCCTTCTCTCCCTCGCCCTTTTCCTCGGAGAGGGAAATCATTGCATGCACACACGGTGAGAGTACGAAGAAGTGATTAAGTGAACGGGATTTTATCTTTAACGACCGAATACCAACTACGAAGAGCTATCAACATAAACGATAGGTACCGACAGTGTACGAGGGATTTTTCTTCTTCCTCCTTCATAGCTGGAGACTGCTTTACTCTTTACCGGGACCACTAGAAGGTGGTAGATAGATAGCATCATGTCTGGGGGGTACGTGCTCAATTCCATTTTCGAGGTTGATTCTCACGCTTGTATTTTATCATGTGGGACTTCAATATGGTCTTTGGCCGAAATTTTTGACCTCATCAGTACTGGAGCTAATTGACTGAATCGAACTAAATAGATCTTTAAAGGACCTATCAAAGACCTTGAATGTGGCCCTGTCTGCGCCGCTCCCCCTCTACCCTCTACCGGATGATGTCCTTAATGTCATACATGCTTACCTCAACAAACATATAAATTCGGATGATCACGATTCCCAAAGACTTCATGACGAGTTGCTGAGTCTACATGAATCGAAAGTCCGAAATAGGCCGGAGAACCATGCTACCTTTCTAGCGTGTTTCCGGGCTCTTCGGCCTGGTCTGATCGGCGTGGAGAGGTTATTAAAGTGGTGGGATACACTTGTTCGGCCAACGTTAGATTCAATGGGGCAAGCAAAGCTTGTTGTGGCGGATGCTCGGGCTATCGTTCTCAGTGTACTGGCTTATGATGACGAGGATGACCCAACGGGAGAGAAGGCAAAGGCGTCGGCAGTATTTACGGATAAGCTGTTTGAGGTTTTTCTGGAGAAGACCAAGCTGATATCGTCAGATAGAGGTGCTGGGTTTAAGGAAGAACAGAGGCAGAGATTTGTTTCCGCGAATGTTGAGGCTGTGCTTTTGGCCTTTGGGAAAAGGAAGCCAAAGGTTAGCTATGGTTCTGCGGAGTTGCAGATGATCAAGGCTGACACGGAAAATAGGTATTCCTCGAGAAGATCGATAGCTACGTGGTACAGAAGGAGTATAGGCTGCAAGTCTTGGGCTTGCTGTGCAGCTTTGTGCGGTTACAGGGGCCACATCTCTACCAGATCCTGCAGACCGAATTACTCGATCACCTTCTACAATGTCTCGAAAACGATACATCCACTACAGTCATATCCTTGGCTCTGACTGTCTTGATCATGTTCATGCCTCATTTGTGCAATTCATTGGCGTCCTATCTGCCTAGGCTCTTCGTGGTCTACACCAGGGTGCTTTGTTGGGACAAATTTGGTGTGGTGCGTTTGGAAGAGACGAAATTCGCCGGACACAAAGACAATTATTCTAGGGCGAGTACTCCTTTGCCCCTGGTTGGGGGAGAAAGCTGCAGTAGCTCTTGGCAGAAACTGGACTCTTCCTTCGAGACTGCAACTTCGACGACCCCAGACGTGAGCGATTACTTCACTTTCCTCTATGGATTGTATCCTCTCAATCTTATGGCGTTCATCCGGGAACCCTATAAGTTTCTGGAGCGAACAGACCACAAGGACATTGATCACTTAGACATCGACGAAGAGACAATAAGACAACGAACGGAAACGTACCGCCAACGGCACACACTTCATCCGAATTTCCTAAATTTAACAGTTGAGACGGAACTAAGTGATCAGAGCCGTTGGATGAAGGTTGAACCAGCGGACGTAACAGCGGAGTGTATCGGTCTTGTTAATAGCAGTATCCCAGTGGGTTCCGCACACGACCCAAGGGCCAAAGGAGCTGTCCCGGCTGCTCCCACAAAACCAGAACTCCCCGAGGCGCTAGTACCTACAGAAGATATACCTAACGAAAGCCTATTGTCTTCTGAAGCTGTAGATGATGACTACGCATCCAACTACTCATCCGACACCCCCTCACGAGGTTGGAGGGGTGATACCACTGCAGCACATCCAAATAATTACGCTGAAGTCCTTGGCCTCTTCTCACGCCCTCCCGTAGGGCACGGGGCCCACTCAAAGGATTTTCCGTATACCATACCTCGGGATTCCAAGACACCCGATAGTCCGACAATACCGCACACAGTAGCACTGGGCGATGAAGAAGAGCGGCTCCAAGATATGATCCGGCTCCAAGAGAATTTGCGCGCAAACTTGCATGAGTCTATGAGGAACGATTCAACGCACTCGTTGCCACCGCTTCCTGGGCCGCCTCCTTCTGGCCCGCCCCCGGGGTATGGAAGTGTTACGGCCTCACCCCGACTCGACGCTTACGTTCACTCACTCAGCCAAAATACAGTACCACGGTCACCGGCACTTCGGCCTGCCGCATCCGATACCCAAGGGACTATCGCATTCCTACAAAGAGAAGTGATGTTGCTCAAGAATGACTTAAATTTCGAACGTTATCTCAAACAGCAACACCTCTCCCATATTGGCCACTTACAGAGAAAGCATATTAAGGAGGCTACTGCGGAAGCAGAGACACAGAATTTGATTAACACTAATAAGACTTTGAAGGCTAAACTGGAAGAGGCGAAGAAGGCCTATACAGCCTCAAGGCAGGAGGCTCTGAAGAGTAAATCCCAGGCTAAAAAATGGGAAGCTGAGCTCAATTTCAAGATACGAAGCTTGCGAGAAGAGCAAAGGGTATGGAAAAATGATGAGGAATTAACGAAGCAAGCTCTCCAGGCGGCCAAAGCGGAAGCAGATCATTTGAGGAAGCTGCTGGCTGAGAACGAAGCGGAAGGGTTGCGATCTCGGCAGAAGCTCCAGTCGATCTCATCAGAGATGGAGGAAGTCAATAAGCTCCGGGGGTTTGTTGGTCAACTTAGCAGTAAGCTTGCTCAACATGAATCTCACTCCGAAGATCTCGAAATGCGCAAACGCAGTGAAGAGGCTGCCCTAGCCCAAGTGGAAAGGATCAGGATGAGGCTACAGTCACAGGAGCAGGAGGCACAGAAGATGAAGCAGTAAGTTCCATATCCGTCTACTGCAGCTTTTACTGACAATTATAGCGGCTATGAGAACAAAATCCGAGAATTAGAATCGCGGATCAGTTTACTGTCAAATCCTATGCCTGCCGCCCCTGGCCAGGCTTTACAAGGGATGGTTGATAATGCCCTTTCAGCCACGAACGCCCGTTTCGTCTCATTGAAAAAAGAACACAGCCAGCTCCTGAGCAGATATTACAATTTAAAGATCAAGTGTATCAAACTTCAAGCAGATCAGGAACTTTCAAACCTTCCTCCACAGCACAGTAGTCTTGACAACCACCAAACATCCCCTACGAGTCAGGGATATAACGACATGCACTCATCACTCGCCCTCTCTGATAGTGAAGGTAGTCAATACCATAGCCCGCGTGGGGGTAACCACCTTTACCACTCCGAGGGGTCCACCAGCCCCCACTCGGGCAGTTACCCTGAGTCGGCGAAAAGCAACTATTCGGGAGGCCAGAACACGTATTTTTCACATAATGATCGTACTCAGGGTGCTCCAAATAGTGCTACGCATCCTATGTCACCGGGCTATATCTCTCCCGGGCCAACAACAGCGACGGGGGCTGGCCAGTTTTCGATGGGATTCAGTAGTCCAGAGCCACACCAACACCCATCATATCAGCAACAACACCAACAGAATCACCCAGGCCAGCAGCAGCAAAACCAACCAAATCAACAGCAACAGCCGGCTCAAGAGCACCCCAACCCATCACCCCTAAAACGTAGGCCTTCGATCGTTGGGAGCACATTCTCCAGTACGGATAGCCAGAGTATGAAGACAGTCACTTCCACCACATCATCTGAGAAAAGACGGCAGGAGAGAATCAAGGCCAACTCAGAAGTCAGAGTGAGAGGAAGAGGTTCGTGATTCGATTTTTCTAATATATATATCATCGATTGCTTTTGTTCATCTGCTTTCTTTGCTTTTTTCGTCCTGCTCCCACCTGTATTTCTTAACCCTCATCAATTTCTCTCTTCTCTTCTCTCTAAATGCCGGCTATTCTGTGCCCGCAACATTTTTCAAACGTAAAACATCTGGGGAAATATGCCACGCCAATCCAATGGCACGCGCGAGCCAAACCCCAGCCCTCCTGCCCAACCCTCTGGGACCAGAAGTACAAACCATATGTGCTTCCAATCCCATGGGCACCATGCTTTTTTTCTACCCCCACCCACACTCAACCAGCATCCTTGGCCACAAACGCCCCCCTTTCTTCCCCCTTCCGACTTAGCTTGTCTAGGATAACGGCTGTGGCTTAAGTTACATTTTCCACACACCCTTCCACCTTCCTTCCCCTTGCACTTTGATATCCCATCCCATTTCCCATTTCTTTTACCACACCGAATATCGTAAACAGAACGCCATACACATTATTTATTGCCTGCGGCAACTAACGTCTCTTCTCTCCACCCTTCACTGCAGGCGGCGTCCAGAACATTGGCAAGAAGGAAAAAGAAAAAGCGGCGAAAAAGGATGAGAAAAAGAAGAAGGATAAGAAGAGTAGGTTTCCGACTGGGAGTGGGCTGGCTGGTATCAGGGGGTTCGTCTAGAGTTTTTTGTTATTGTTATTGGGGGTGTGGGGAGAAGGGGGCTGGGGAGGGTTTGCTTTTTCGTTCTTCACCCTCCTCTCGGAGGAGTCTCTGTGGGTGGGGAGCGCGGATGCTCGAGGGGCCATGCAAGCAAGGGAGAAAGAAGGGTGCTTGTCCCCGGCTACAGGCTGGAAGTGCCCGAAAACAAGAGGGGTTATTTTGTATTAGCGCTCAGATGCGTGCTGGTACAGATTTTTCACCATATTTCCTCAATCTCTGTTTTTCTAGCACTTCTGGCCTGGAACGAGTATCGTAGTCGTGGTAGTAGCCCTTTTTTTCTTTCTTTCTTTCTTTCTGACTACGATTGTTTCTATGGGGGGGTGATATCGTACTGATTACCAGCACAGCACGGTACCGGTACCGGGAGTTTACTTACCTATTATCGATTTCAAAAAGCTTGTCAGTGCTGGAATTTCTCAAAGATTTCTTTTCTTTTCTTTCCCCCTTCTTTTTTTCCTACCCCGAACCCAATTTCCCACAAATCCACCTTTCCCGCTTTTAGCTATGAAATTCACCTCTCTCCCAGCCAGAGGACAAATCTGAACCCTTGTGGCGTCGTGAGAGAAAAAAAAGAATTGATCAATTGAAGAACTTTTCGGGGTTGATAATACTTACTATCATAGCCACTGCTACAGTAGCTACGATGACGGTACGTACTTGTCATCGGATCCGCCCTTTCCCCCTCCCTTTTCCCTTTCTTTCTTTCTCCCCCTTTTTTCTCTTTCCGGCGGGCTTCGTTTACTTTCCTCCTCGTTCCATCTTGTAACATTATGGCTCTGTGTTTCTTTTTTTTCACTTTTTTTTTTCATATACCTTACTTACCGGTACTACTGCTTCTACTACTACTACCGTACTGGTATTATTTTTTATTATTATCTTGAACAAGAGGAGAAAAGCGCAAAGAGGTCGTATTAAGGCTTAGACATCCATCTCCTTACATTAGCACTGGAGCGTGCGCGCCTGGTTGCCGATCAGTTCTGAAACGAAGGAAACTGTAGGAGTGGATTTAAACCTTACTTCAAGCACGGTTATGGTGAAGTGAGGTGGTTGGGGTGATACTAGCACAGTCAGTACTAGTACAGTACAGTACGAGTACATCAGAGGAGCAATGAAATCGGCGCTCGTCTACCAGTTACAGTACCATGAGTCCAATATCTTACTACGATGGTATTGTCGGGGGACAAAAATAACGGCGGTATCAACGGGCGAAAATCTTCGGCAATGACAACGGCCTCCCCCACCAACCCCACTATCATGAAAACCAAAACAAAATTAGAAAAATGTAAATACATAG
>Ga0307509_10001478_pt1 | contig 39709 bp, 20 predicted proteins | sample 10_EM_MG_FD_202245 | JGI IMG/M metagenome (GOLD analysis project Ga0307509, IMG submission 202245) | Populus trichocarpa ectomycorrhiza microbial communities from riparian zone in the Pacific Northwest, United States - 10_EM | ecosystem: Host-associated > Plants > Roots > Unclassified | place...
CAAATTTATTATATTGAATAAAGAATAGATAAATCATTATTTTTCATACTATATTAAGAGATATCATAACTTGTTTTTTTTTCCTGAAAAAAACATGGTTGCCCCATTAATTCTCAGACAAAAAAAATTAGCGAAAATCCTTAATTAAACCAATGAGATAAACATATTTGTTGAAATTTATGCAAATTAAATAATTATGTGAGAAACCAGGCTAACAACGCTTTAAAAATGAATGAATGCAGGGAGTGAGGAAAACAAGGAAAGGGAAATAGGCCACATAATAGAAAGCAAGTATGAAAAATATTTTGGAGAAGAAGCCAACAAGAAAATGCATTCAGCTCATGACCCCCAATCTTCATCACATGAACCATCGAAGGAAGAGATAACCTCTGCTCCATATTTCATTCGAGCAGTATGCGAAATTGTCCAGTACATATACACTTGACCTTCTTCTTGCATTATATGTTGATCTCTTGGCTTTATTTTTTGATGTTCTTGAAAAACAATTAATATTCATTAGGAGTTATAATTGGGATTAACTTAATTACTTCTTCTTGTTGTTCTTTACAGAGAAATTAACATAAGCCTTAAGAGCACGCAACTCCGTCTCCCAGATGCTGAGAATCTCAGGGAAATTTATATAGTAAGCATTATATTAATTGTCTTCTCCTTTATATTTTTTGCTTTTAAGGATCGTTATTAACGTAGATAAAAAAAAATTAATTCTTCTCATTGTTTATTCTAACATTAAGTTATAAACATTTTATGATTTTTAAAAACTTGAGTTGCGATCCAAAATTATTAATCCCGGCCCAGTCTTACCCAGTGGGTTAACCGGAATCAACAAAAAATAGAGTTGTTTCAATATTTTGTTTTTAAAAGAGGTAAAATAATGTGGATTTAAAAGAGAAAAAAAGAAGTCGGGTCCGGTTTTGATCGATCGATCAGATTAATAAAAAATAGTGTTGTTTCAATTTTTTCTTTTTAAAAATGAGTAAAACAATGTGGATTTAAAAGAAAAGAAAAGAAGTTGAGTCAGGTTTTGAACTGATCAATCGGATCACAGGTTGACCAACCAAGTCAATTGGGTTTGAATTAATCAACTCCAACTTTATTTAATTTGAAACCCCATGTAGGTAAGATCCTGAATTGGCGGATTGGATTAGGTTTAATAACAATGGTCCAATCTCCACCAAAAATAGGGTTGATTGAGTACCTCTATGTTAATTTTTTTTTCATTTATTTTGGCGTCTAAAGTCGTTAAGAGTAGGCAGAAGATGTGTTAATTGTGCAGAGATGTGCTTAATTATGTTTAATGAATAACAATATTAGCCATGGATAGACTCAAATATATAATGGTGATATCGTTCGTACGATCAAGATGGCCTATTATTAACAATAATAAAATTTGAATGCATGCAGAAGCACTCCCTGGACAAAGGAACACATCTGGAAAAGGATGACTTCCAAAAGATCATCCAAGAAGTAATAATCCATTCAGGGTTTACAGGTTTTGGCTCAAAAGACACTTTCCTCTTCATCTTTGGGATTCCTTTGATCACATACTTCATCAAGCAACGAGTCGCCCCTAAATCGATCCCAAATGAAGTCTTCATACCTGGAGTCACCTCTGCCTCTGTTTACCTTCTTGCTAAACTTAACAAAATATGAGTATTCATCATGTGTGTGGTGTTGTTGATCAATTGTTAGTGCCTTTCCAATTCATTTACTCATGAAAATTTGCTCGTTATGACACTTTCCATGCGAGAGAGTTTGATTGGTATGTAAAAATATGATGTTTTCAAATATTATCGACGAGACGAGATCTCAAGCTGAATGGGTATTCTTTCTTTTCTGACCTTGTCTTGATTTTTAAGATTGGATTTTCACACTAAAGCTTGCATAGTGCTCAACATGCAAGAGATAGCTACGTTTTCTATATGCAGGAGAAAGTAGAAACTGAAACTGATGATGGACCTTGCCCTTTTCGAGAGCAGATATGGATCAGCTTCTTCTAAACAAACACCTTTTCGTTGGACAATTACACAAATCTTAAAATCTTTGCTCCATTATGATTCAAAGTTCAGAAAAAGAAGTTACCATAGGATGATGTTAAACTATATATTGGAAAATGCATAAACATGCCAGCGAAGGCTCAAAGAACCGGATCGTGAGAAGTGATATTGTGAATTTTTTCGGTTACACTTGGGTGGTTTTTCTACCATCATTCTCTTGGATTAGTATAATTAAGAATAATATAGGCGAAAAATTCTTATAGAGAGTTATCACTTAATATTTTAATCATTAAAAATCTTAACTAATTTTAGAGTTGGGATAAAAAAATTGATTGTGTATAGTAAGAATGTATTATTCTTAATACACCCTATTTAAGGTAAGCTTTATTATTTGTTTGTTTAATATAAACTAAGAAAATATTGTGTTATCTAATTGTTGGTATGTTTAAGGTTGAAGAAAAGTCATTCTCAGTAAAAAAATTCTTATTTTATTAGATTAAAAACTTAACCGTTATAATACCAACATAAAAATAAAAGAAATTATCTTTTTATTTAATATCAGAAATATGTCTTACATATAATTCGTAATCCCATATAATAAAAATGAACAAAGTAATTTTTTTTGGTATTTTTGAAATGTAGATAAAGTTCTCATGGCTTTAATAATCTAGTTACTAAATCAAAAAATACATGTACAAATAAAAGACTATTTTTGTAATTTGTTTTTAAAGTGCTAAAATATACAAATAAAATTTATTTTTGAGAGATTTGGGCGTATGCACGTAAAATAAAATATATTTTTGTATTTTTTAAATGAGAACTTTTTTGAAAAATTTTGGAATTTTAGTGAAAAACAGATATTTTTAACACCGGATCAATATTTTACAGTATAAGTCCACAACCCTAATATTAAATAAAATAATGAAAAAAATATGCAAGGACCCAAAAATAAATTAAAAATAATCCCTTTTTTTTTTTTTTTTTTTTGAAATTTTCTAAGATTTTATAATGGTCTATTTCGCTGGATATTGTAATAAAGACAAGTTAAACTAAAAGGAAAGGTTTAAAAATATGTCTGTCAAATATACCCTTATGCCTAGAGGCTAGGTCGGCTTAAAGGCCAATACTCTCTTCGGTTTTTATTTTTTTGGTGGGATGAGGGCTGGACCCAGCCCAGCCTCTTGTAGGAGAGCCAACTGGTGAGCTTTATGTATTTGTAAAGTTCTTCGGAATAATTGACATCCTTCAAGACTATGAAACTGGCAAGAAGATAGAAGATAGAGCATGAATGCAAGTCCACCCAGCATGACACGACTTCAATATCAGCTGTTGATCTATATAGATGGACTTTCACTTTAAACTTTTGTTGATATCAGTTTCTGACACGAGATGTTTAGCATATTCAATCATGGATCAGATAGACAAAACAAAGCCTACGAACATGTTTGGTTGTATCAAGGTTTTCTCCTGATCCACCGTCAACCAAGATCCACCATGATAGTCCAGTTGAAGCTTTTTATGCTGTATACAGCAGCACATGAATTGGAAGACGACTCCCTCTAAGTATAGTTCCAAATCTAGCACTTGTACACGAATCTATTAATGGCCAAATTATACACTTCCACGGCCTGTTTGCTTGTTTATTTATCAAATTGTTGCAGAGCCACTAAGAAACCATACTCAATCCCATTCAATCCACAAACCATTTGAATCCAGTTGATCTTGTTTTGAGTTTCTACTAATCAAATCCACAAAGGATAAAACATGGAGAGAGAAAAAGTAATGACATAGAAATCTAGAGTTGGTGGACAGTGACCATCGTTGCACCGTGAAAATGCAGTTTCAAGTTTACACAATCATGTATCACAAGACTTCAAGTACTTCTTTATTATTGTCTGACAGCTCAAACACAAACCTTATTCATAAACCTTGACAGAGTCGATCTCTAAATATTGATGGCAGCACAGATAAGCAAATCTTAAACTCTGAAAACTCCAAGGCAGCTCACAAACTACCTACAGTATCCAGCTGCGCCTCACAGGAAGTAGGGCAATAAGTAGCATTCTCTTCTGACATACCGCTTTTCCTCTAAATATGCAAAATAGCTACCATTTCATTCCCCCAGACAGAGGACATTGGGAGAACCCTACGTTTCCATGCACAGGTTATGGGCCAATTCAATTCATCAGAAAAAGAAACATCATTAGCACACATATCCCATTCCCATCCTCTTAATGATAGCCATTCATAGAGACCTCGAATCTTGGTGCAAGCTGTTTAAGAAACAAGAAACCCACTCAGCTAAGTCACACAGAATGAATGTTCCACACAGCGCAAATAAGTAATCAGCACTCAATTATTTTAAGGGTGTAAAAACAGGTTAAGATGTCAGCAAGATATAAATAGATGATGTCCTATCTTCCTTTCATCGCTAATAGAACAATTTCATAATTTTTTCGATGGTGGTACATCTGCTTCGATCAGTGGTCGAATCAATCACACACACATGAGAGATGGGGAACCGGCCTTATAGCCCACGGAGGACACCTAAATCAAATATTAAATTCACCTATTTGTGTTTCAGGAAGGCATCTGATCACATGTGAGGTTTATTAGTCAACCTTCTTTAAACTCTGTGTCTGTTTATGTGCACACTCCATTTACCTCTGTAACTGCAAATTAAAAACGACATTCACTTGCTCAAATGAGGACATTTTATGTGCTGAAGTTAATTCACTAGTCCAGGACATCATCGAATTCATTTTTCTTCAAAACAAAATAAAAATGGTTGAGCTCTAAGCATGCTAAAACAAACCAAACAATAATATCCAACTGAATGCCTTTCATGTGCCTGTTGCAATGTTGTAGAGGTTATACTAGGCAGATCACTCTCACATTCAAATACATTTCAGCATGGATGTGCATGGAAAAAATGGCAAGCATTTGCATTGGAAGAATTGGTAAATATAGATGCAGAAGAGGCAGAGACAAACCTGTTTATGAGCAAGCACCAGCAAAACTCCAAGATCAACCATTCTCCAATGAAGACTTCAACATTTGCAGCACTGCAGAGATGAAGATTACATGGTCATGCCAAGCAAACAGATAGTTCACCCACAAAATATTCTTCATAGCCCAATGAAGAAAATGGATCAGCAAGATCTGAGAGTAAAGGTTTGTTGCAATGTATACTTCGCTATATTGTCATCAATCACAAAAATACTATGAACTTACCATCTGCATCCTCTTAATGATCTCTCACACAGAAACGACCATACAAAGTAACTATCCACGATACTGCTGCAGCAGGGGAAAAGACTGCTAGCCTATTTTTGCAAGTTGCTGCTGTTGCCACTCCTGGTATAGTTTCAGATGATCAGGAAGCTGGCGGTTCAACGAGCCATTCTGGCTTTCAATTTTCATAGGAAATGTTTGGAGTTGCTTGCCAGGAAATGGAAACATTCTTGTTCCTGTCAGGCCATCATTCGCTGTCGTATGATGACAAGATTGTTCAGGGTGATTGATAGAATTGTTAAACACAGTTGCTTTTGCTGATGACGGTGGCTGATATCCATCAAGCCAGCTATAATCATCCATATGAAAATCATAATTCTCCTGACCAATGCCAGATAAGATCTCACATTTGGCCTTAGGAGGAACAGAGCTAAATCCAGGTGGAGGACCAAGGTGATGAACAGGACGGCTTACTGGATTCAATCTTGAACTAGCTGGGAACACTGATGATGCCTTCAAGGACAGACTGTCAAAACCAGAGACAGAAGACATGACTGGCTCAGATTTCAAGTGTACTACAGTATCAGGAACCTTAGCGGGTAGCAGGTTACCAGCACTAGGGTTCACAAAGAGTGGAAGAGGAAGTGAAACTGCAGAAGGCTGCAAAACTACTTGGTGTTCTTGCAACCCACTCTTCATAACAAGCCCATTCCCTACCAAATTGAAGTTGTTCAGCCCATTGGAAATGGATCCTTCAGATTTGGCAGGCCATTTTGAAGCGGTAGGCTGCAATGCTTGAAAATGCAGGGGGGCAACAGAAGCAGGAGATTTAGGGCCAACTGTGCTTCTATTGAAACCATTTGACAGATAATAAGAATCACAAGAGACAGGAACAGATCCTATACAGCTCTCCATGTTGCCTTGAGAGGCATTACTTGGAATCTCAAAAGTAGACAACTCAAGAGCATTGACATCAAAGTGCCTATCAGTCATCAACGGCTTAAAAATAATCACCTCATCCTCTTCTTCCCCATCCATGTATAACGGAGTCTGTTCCACACTCAATTTCTCCACAGCTGGATATTTTTGCCCCGAAACATTTAAAGACATTTCAAGAGAAGCAGCCACCTCAAAACTATGGGCTGTTTGAGGCTCAGCACCAATGGCAAATTTCTTCGACTCTGAGTCAAAATACATGCCTTGCTGCCCAACCCGAACTAGGCTTACAAGAGCTTTTCCAGCATATAGAATCCTCTGAAGACATGCCTTTTTCTCCTTAACACCAACATCACTTGTGACAGATTGCTTCCTTGAAAAATCAAGAATCAATTGTGCTGGAGCAAGAGGCAAAAACCCTCTCAATTCGAAGTCCTCCCACAATGCAAGCCTGTTGGAGGTTTCACTTTCATCATAGCTGCTCATGTTGGAAAAACAAGCATCCTCTCCGTCCACATCAATGGGCATGGTCCCATTTGACAAGAGCTTGTTCAAAAAAGAAATACAATTCTCCCAAAAGAACAATCTAGCAGCAGCTTGATGCTCTTCCACTTCGATGCCAGTAGCAAAATCTGGATGACAGGCTAACCACTCCAAAAAAATCATCACTCCAGGCAACAGAAAGCTAGCCAAAGGATCATTCAGTTGTGTGCATCTCTTAATAACGAGCCCCATCAAGTCAAAAATGGCAGTAAAAGCATTCTGAAGCAAAACTGAGCGTTGCAAGATGTCAGCATATGACTCAAGCTTAGCTTCCCGATTCACATTATGGATTGTGAATATAAGAATGGATATAAGCCTAACAATCACAAGCCCATTATCCTCAGCACTTGAATCAAAATTGTACTCTTCTTTTGGCCCAGACGACAGAAGTTCAAGCAAGTCACTTTTGACCATTGAAAGAACCTCTACAAAAGTTTCCAAACTGGAAAAACAAAAGGCAAAAAGGTCAGATGACCAGGCAAAAAAAAAAAAAAAACACCAATCCTATAATACATCATGGTAATATACCTTGTTCGTGTAAATAGGATGCCATTTAGTCGGACAAATCTAATTTTGAAAGCTTTTAAAGTTTCAGGAATACTGGATGTGTTTTTCTTTAGAGCACTTGCATCTTTTTTATTGTCTTTCAAGGGAGACATTTTGCTACCTCTGCCTCTTCCTCTCCTACCGATTTGCCTTGTTGCATTCTTCGTCAATGAAGCTTTGGCATCCCCACAGAGCTGGGAAAAACTTTGACGATTCTGTCAAGGAAAATGAGGTAATGATTAATGCATGCCTTCTAGATTCTAGAATCATAGATTTTCCCGCCCTAGTACTTTTCTTCTCTCTTTTGTTATTACCAAATGTTCCATATTCAGAAAAAAATTAAAGGGGACTTACCTAGACAAAAAGGAAATAAGTGAAGACTTCAATTATTTCAGTACCTAGTACATGTATAAGAACATACCTTCTCAAATTCAATAATCAAGTTATCTCTGGCAGTTGAGAAGGGGTTGTCAACAGCTAGACTCCTAAAGTAGCAGTATATTGCTTCAAATTCATACCCTGAATAAGTAGCTAATATTCCAAGCTGAGATAAACAGAACACAAGTTAACACAATGTAACAAATTGATAGACACCTAAATGGGAAGAGTATAGAAGACCACAAATCTTGTGAAATGAGAACCACATCGGGTAATAATGAATTAAAAAAGTAAACCTGGTGGTGAGGGTTGCCACTTGAAGGCCACAATGAAGAAGCTTGCTTATAGTAACTTGACGCGGCTGAAAAATCACTTATTTTTGAGTCTCCTTCACCATATAAGCCCTTATAACGTGAAAGGTCACCAAGGTAAATCAGACAACGGTGGCAGGAAATCAGGCCTTTCCTCATCATAGTAGCTTTATTTCCTTCTCCACACATAATATTCTGACTCTCCGAATTATCTGAAAAAGAAACTAGAGGAAGACCACACTTTGCTCTGATTTTCAACATTAAATCATGATAGAATCCAGTTGCTTCAGACAGAAAGGTTTTAAACTGAGAACGAATTTTTGTAATTCGTTCAGGTCTTGCAATCATTGTTCCATTCTGAGATGTAACTGAACCATTTGAAGCTAGAGCAGCTTTGCAATGAGTTCGAAACTCCTCAATACGCCGGTAATGCAACTGCCACAAAGCATATTCTATTTCATGTTGCTCAGAGAAAGCATGATCTTCTAGGATAATTGCCTCATAATTCTCTCGCATCTGTTGCCAAACAGTAAAATCAGATGGAATTCTTGCTTGGGCTGACCTCCGAAGCCTATTGCCCAACTCAACATTCTGCAGTTATATGGCACAAAGGTCAATCACTTATTCTAAGCTCAACCAGACAGGCATAGAAGCCTGAACTACTTGGCCTTTTTTTGTGAGATAGCATGCGTGCATACATACAAGAACTTGTAATTCTCGGTAACTTGTACTGTTAGTTGAATTTATGCTCTGCCAACAGTTGTATTTAGTTTCAAAACGTATGATACTCTGACATGCTGTGGGGTTTGAAAGCTACATTTTTCTTTCAAAGAAATAAATTCATTGCTCTTTTAAGAATTAAGAATTTTAGCTATTCACATAATTTTTTTTGTTTTATGATCAAGCGTAAGAATAAAATTCAATGTGCTGATTTTGGTGAAAAAGAAATGTTTATAAGCGAGTAGCAAGAGAGAGTTGAAAAATAAAATCATATTCACACAATTCATCATGACACCTATGTAAATAACATCCTAGTCATTAAAGTATAATGTCTTTTATGTGAACTACCCATTCCACTTATAATATCTTCCTTTCCCCCTTAACCTACAGACCTTCATGACTTCTTAATTTCTCTGTTTTATCTTGCTTGCATCTGCTCCTAACTTTTTCTCTCTTTCTTTCTTTCTCTCTCTCTTTTTTTTAATGAAAGAACAAAAGGCGATGTAAATATTTCTAGAACTTGAGTTTGCTATCATTCCTAACCGTTGATATTAAATACAAAGTTTTTGGAGCCAAACCTCTCAACTACATTAGTGTCTATTCTCTACCATTAAGACAAGAAACATATAGGCTACAAAATCCTTCAATTTCCTAAACACCTCACTCATCAAAAACCCACTGAAAGAAACATGTTAAAGTATTAAGAATAAATGCCTGAAGTAAATGCTTTGATACTCACAAACCCTCTGCAAACGTTTGATAATATAATGTACACCCTATTTATATGGAACTAAAAGCACCTGCCAGCCAATTTCTTGACACCCCCTCCCCAAGTAAATTTCTTGGTCCCCAAGAATTTTCATTGCAAATCTATTCTACTTCCTTTGGAAATTACCTATGTGCACCATTTGTTCCACCAGCCATAACACTCTTCCCAGGTGCTTTAACATTTGTTCCACCAGCCATTACAGTATAGCATCTCCCTTCCCAGGACTTGGTTTTAATGTATTTAGAACGTGTTCACTTCATGCTTGCCAAATTTCAAATTGATGACATATCTATAACACTCTTAACATTTGATTTCTATTTAACACAAGTACATGGACAAGATCGTCGCAGTGTAGATAGAGTAGTTACTCCTATCTAATTGGCTTAAAGCATTATCAAAACTTGAAATCACCCCTGAAACCAAATCAGGATTATTTTGGTTTCTTGTTTTGAATTCTCCTGTTGGCGTAGTCAACAGGCGGGGACATCGCATTTCCCATATATTCAAGATTGACGGAGTATCACACAGAAATACAAAAATATCAGCAAGACACGTAATTACAACAACACAGTATTACAGCATCCTACACACAAACATCTTACATAATATCAGCAAGAGACTATCACAATTAAGTATTAGCAGCCTTCTTTTTTATCAACACATACTATTTCATAATCCCATACTAACACTTTCCACATAGAGCTACATAATTTGCAGAAATTATTATCCAATGATTAATCAAACCCAAAACATCATAAGTAGACATGAGTTCAAAGATAATGTAACACATCAATCTCAATTGTCAAAATGGAATATTCAAATAAACAACAACAAACCTTGTCATAAAGACGTTGAACACGGTCCCGCGATGAAAGATCCACTGGATTATCCATCGGAACCGTCATTGTTCATCAAAAACTTGCCACCAAATTTCCCTGCAATTCAAACAAGAAACACCATTAACAAGATCATTCCAGTCTATCAAAAATAAACTATAATGCTAAAATCACGACGAAAACACAGATTTAGGGCTTGATTAACAAATTAATAGCGTAATTAATGATTGCGAGAAAGATTATAGAAAGCGTAAAACTATTAATTACTGATGGAAGAAATTGAAGCAGTTGAAGAAATAAAGAAAACTAGAGATCGATCAAACCCTAAGTTATAATTAGGGTAGGATAAATTTAAAATAAAAAACAAGGAATTAAATTATTTATTCAGGTAAGAATATTTTCATACCGTGTTTCTTGAATTTGATTTGAATTGAAGATCGAGAACGCGAATTTGAGTGATTCGAAAGCGAGAGGATGCGTGTGGGAGAATTTTTATTTTTTATTTTATTTCTGAGGAGGAAATAAAAATTGGGGCAATCTATTCTTTTAAATATTTTATTTTTAGAGATGGAGTTGGATTTGGATTTGGATTTTAGGTTTTTGTTGCTGGTGATTAACCACCGCCACAAGTTAAACGGGGAGTATTGATGGAGGGCTTTTCTATCATATAAAGGCCTTTGGGCTTTTAAGTTTTAACCAATGCAATTAGCTTTCTCTAGTTTAGTTGATTAAACATCAGATTTTTTGTATACTTTTTTTTTTTTTTTTTTTTTTTTTATGATTAATTCATAAAGTTTCTTGGATTATTGGGTACAATTTGTATCAATTATTTTTATTAAAATGGTGTTATTTTTTATAATAAATATTTTGGTATTAATCGGAATGGTTTAATTCGGATAAGTCACTTGGATTTTATTTTAATAAATTAATATTTTTTTTAATTTAGCTTAAAACATGTCCCAGATTAGATTATAAATAATAAAACGAAATCTGTGGCCGAGAGTTTAGCAATCATCCTCGTGATTGTTTTAAAAAAATCCGCTTTTTAATTTTAGGAGTTTAAATTTGTCTTCTTCTTTTTTTGGCATTTGTCTCTCATATCTTTTGAAATATGTCCATCCGTCCATGACATAGCATTTACTATTTTTAAGATTTTTTATTTAACAATTTCATTTAAATACAATCACTCACTATTCTAATGCTATAAAACTCGACAACTTCCACGCTTGTTCTTCTTACCTATAAATTCTAGCTCTATCCCTTGCCCCGTCCATGAAGTATTTTAAGCTTGGACTACAATATAAAAGAAGTGTGAAGGGTGCATTGTTCCTGTGTGTATGTGCTTGAAAAATTTACGTTGATTGAATTTTAATTTGAACTGGGATTTATTAAAATCTTATTGTTTCGACTGGATTAATACCAAAAATTTCATTTTAAGTAACAAAATCATATTTTTTGACAAAAATAATAATTGATACAAGGCTATAAATTGAATGGGCTTCGAGTCTTTAGACTCACAAAGCTAACATCCTGGTATGTGCAGCCCAGGTATAGGATGGATAGCTCTGGGCCTCTAGCATCCACCAAGTGAGGTGGAGCATCATCGACGAGGTTATGTGGATGAAAATCATGCGGTGGTGGATGGTGCCGGTGGTGGGGCATGAAAAGGACTTGCGTCTTGTAAGTTTTTGTGACCCAAAAGAGCAAAAGGAAACCTCGATTGGGCCCTCTGGGATGGCTGGCTCTTGAGATCTTGTAAAAGTCCATTTTTGAGTGCCACTAGAAACATAATCGTTCCCCTTCGCTCTTTGTTTTATTTTCTTGGGGTCAGCGATACTAGAGTTGTGCCTAGAATATTTGGCGGAGACGGGGAGTATCCCTCAGCCTACGCAATTATTTTCTTGAAATCAGTGAGAATTGGACACCTGGCATTCGAAATGATCGATGCATTGTATTCACCCATAACAGTACCATAAAGCAAGAATGTAGTACCATGTTTATTTTTTTGAGATTTTAGTACAGTACCATGTTTATGATTATTATTAGGGTGGAATGATATGTTATTTATTTTTTAAAATTTATTTTTAATATTATTGTGTTAAAAAATCTAAAAATATTTAAAATAAAAAATAATTTTTTTATAAGCATTTTTAAATTAAAAAATAGACGAGTTCAAAAATATTTAATTCTGGAGTGAAAAATAATCTATTTCTTCCTTGAAAAAAAAGGGGAGAAAATTACCAAAATTCAATTTTAGAAAGTAAAATAATGGTGAGCTCCATCTAAATTTACGCTCAATTTTGTTAATTCTGTCAAGGGTGTTTTTAATGTTTCAAGATAAATAATAAAATCGATGGATAATGCGATTTTTACATGGATGTTAGCCTTGTCATGACAAGGATGGTAAATTGGGAAATCCATTGTTTATCTTACTCTGGCTTGCCTTGCCACCTGTAGTCCTCGTCTACTAATCATGCATGACATGATGCTGATTATCATAAATCTAGCTGGAGAGTTGAAATTGTCCTTGGCACGTGGATTAAAATTTAACAAGGGCTCTTGATTGCATATTTGCAATGCAAGGGTTAGGTGATGATAGTAACATAAATAAAAACAGATGCCGAAGGGGTGCGTGCTAGTGTGGCGATCCACGTCAGAGAGTGGAAGAATACGACAAAGATGACAAGATACTAGAATCATTGTTAAAAAAAAATGTTTTTCCCTGCCTGTTCAGATTTAAGTTTTAGGTCAAGTTGTAAAAAAAAAAAGATTTTCATAAAAATATCTTCGCATGCTATTCAATAAAATACAAATATTTTAAATTTGAATTTTAATGCCATTTATTCAACCGAAAAACGTTAAATTTGTCAATATAATAATATTAAATTGATACATTAACTAATTTAGATATCATTATTATTAAATAAAAAATAATAATACGGGGGAATTAAGTTGGGAATGCTTTTTATTATTATTTGAAAATGTGGTAGTAGTTATTTTTAAAATATTTTTTGATTAGGAAAATATTAAAATAATATTATTTTATTTTTTAAAAATTTATTTTTTATATAAGAATATCAAAACAATTTAAAATATTAAAAAAATAATTTAAAATAAAAAAAATAAAATTTCATTGAAAACAGTGTTTAAAAAAACAAAGCCGCCCTTGTTACTAAAATAATAAAATAAAACAGAAGTCATGTAAATCCAAAAGCAAGCTGACGTGACAAACTGACAAGCTAAAAAAATTTTCCGTATCATTGTCGGTGTTAGTGTGTGCTAGTTTACAGCAGCAGCAGATGCACTGTCGCCATACGTACCTTGCCACGTGCATTGTATGTTTTAATTTCGATAGCATAACCGAAAGTCAAAGATTTGTATGATCCCTCCTCTAGAGTCTAGAGTCGAATTTATCAACCATGAATATTTCATAGCTGTAAAACCCAGTAAGGGGTTGACAGGGGTGCCTCAACCACGGTTAATTTAAATTTAAAAAACAATCAAAACATTATCATTTCAATTATTTTTTTAAAAAAATTAACAAGTTAAGGGTTAAATTTTGAATGAACTAGGCTCAAGTTCACTGGGTTAAGCAATTTTATAAATATAAAATAATTAATAGAAAATAATTTTTTTTCTGGTTTTTATAAATATTTTTAAAATAAAGTCTCTCATTAACTATTTAGCAACTCATCCGTGTTCATAAACACTAGATTGCAGGACCTTTACAGGTTAAATTATTTTTTTTAATACAATAAAAATATATATATTATAAAGAATTATTTAGTATATATTGTTATTAAATATATTTTAATGAGTCATTATAATCTGAATTTAAAATTAAATTGTACTTGAGAGTCTGAGACGTTATCCATAACCATGACGATCGTAAAATCATAGAAAATAGTGTGAGCCCGAGAGCCAAGAAAGAGCGGAAAATCCAAAAAAAAAAACAAAACTTAAGGTAAAAGGGAAAGAGAGGAGCAGTGTGTGGTTACTGGTGAGTGCAGGGGAGAGAAGTGAAGAGAAGAGGCGCGGGTGGTACCGGTCCTTTTTCTTCTTTTATCCACCTCTTAATAAAACCACCTTCTTTTCTTCTCCACACAACACACACACAACACACACCCACTCTCCGTCCTCTCTCGCTACTCACTCACTCTCTCTCATGGCTTCTCTTCAATCACCATTAATCTCTCCGGTTCCGCAACTCGTCAATGCAACAACACCGAACTCAGTTAATAAGAACTTATTATTTGTTGATTTTGTTGGACTCTACTGTAAATCGAAGAGAACTAGAAGGAAAATCGGAGTTTCTTCTTCTTTTTCCTCGAGTTTCTCTCGATTTGCTAACAAAAAGAAGTCCTCCTGTCCAGTCAACGCCACTCTCAGTGTTGACCGTCGTAATATCTCACCGCCGTCTTCTCCTCCTCATCCTCCTCCTGATTTGAAACCGCAGGTATGTTTCTGTCTTTTAATTCGTTTTACTTTTTAAGCTGAAATTTTTTTTTTTTAAAGAGACGTATTCGTTTCGGTTTTGTTGGTGTTTTCAATTTTTCTAATCCAGTTTTTTATTATTTAATTATTTTTATATATTTTTGTCTTTAAAATATTTTTATTATGCTATACTACGATAATAATTAGCTATTTGTTTGCCATGAGGCATGAAGAGTAAGAAATGTAGACAACCAAACAGTCCCGTAGATACTCTATGGTGTTAAAGCTGTAACTACCAATAGTTATGGTATAGGAGAGAGATAGACAGATAAGAAGAGAAAATCACATCTAGGCCTACCAAAATTGGATAGTTTAACTCGTCAGGTAGGATTTATTCTTAAATGGTTATGAGTTGGAGTATTTTCAAGGCCAATTGAGGTTTACAGTAACAGGAGGCAGAAAAGCCCTTTCCAGATGGGGGAAACTCTTCCGGATGGACGGACTAGCAAACTTAGGGGGAAAGAGTCACACACGTGAGGTCCGGCCGAGGAAGGGATTTCTCGTAACAATAGGAGACAGACAGATATAGAGCACTAATCCTACTAACTGGGGCAATCCAGGGTAAATCTCATTGTGCATCTACTTCTGCTCATCGAGAGTATATCCCCTACCAGAAAAAGGCTGAATCAAGATCTCGTTCGTATTCCCTTTGCTGCCACGGAGAGCGATGTTCCGCCTCTTTCTTAAATTCAGTTCACTGAACCTGAACCCTTCCACCAAGAAGACAAGCGGAGCGATCAGTGTGATCATTATCGTTAATTTCAGGTTTATGGAATTGGTCATTATGTACGCAAGCTGGTTGAATATCCATGTTAATAATAATAAAAATCCTTATATCGATCTTTGTTATGCCGCACGCACCGGTAGTTATAGCTTGAACACCATATAATTTTTCTTATAAATACTGTTTTATAAGGTGCATTTTTGTTTGATCATTTATTTATGGACCACAGGTAGCAAACTTGGAAGATATATTATCAGAAAGAGGAGCATGTGGAGTTGGATTTATCGCGAATTTGGAAAACAAGCCGTCCCATGCGATTGTCAAGGATGCACTTACAGCTCTTGGCTGCATGGAACATCGTGGAGGTTGTGGAGCAGATAATGACTCTGGTGATGGTTCAGGACTAATGACTTCGATTCCGTGGGAGCTATTCGATAAGTGGGCTGAGAGTGAAGGGATTGGTTCTTTTGATAAATTGCATACTGGTGTCGGAATGATTTTTTTCCCTAAAGATGATAACCTTATGAAAGAAGCAAAAGAAGGTAACTGCCTGAAGTGGTTTGAATCCGGTTAAGTTTGTTGTGTTTAGCGAATGAATGCTTGTTCGTTATCTCATTTTTGATGCTTCGTAGGATGGTGCATTTAGTTTATTGAATTATATACGTTGACCTTTTTTTTTAATTTGATATTGGGTTGAATTTGGTTTTCTTGTTGTATTTGATTTAAATGAAGATGGTTTTTTTCTTTCTGCTATTTTAATGCACTATTCTTTTGGTTTTGTGTATTGGCTAATGTTTTCCATCTTCATCCCTAAACATATATACGTTCTTCTATTTAGCTGTAGTTATCCTTCTCTCTCTCTCTTCTTTTTTATTTTCCTGTTCCAGTCTAATGTGCATGACGGATGCTTTTGTTCACCTTAGCATCAGTATGATTAACTGTACTTTGTGATTGTTTTGTAGTGATTGTAAATATTTTTAAACAAGAGGGCCTTGAGGTGCTCGGATGGAGGCCTGTTCCTGTAAATACATCTGTAGTTGGTTTTTACGCAAAAGAAACCATGCCCAACATAGAACAAGTATTTGTTAGAGTTATTAACGAAGAGGATGTTGATGACATTGAACGAGAACTGTATATCTGCCGGAAGCTGATTGAAAGAGCGGCAAACTCAGAAAGTTGGGGAAATGAGCTTTATTTCTGTTCTTTGTCTAATCGAACAATTGTTTATAAGGGAATGCTTCGTTCTGAAGTTCTTAGGCTGTTTTATTCTGACCTTCAGAATGATATCTACAAATCACCTTTTGCCATTTATCATAGAAGGTATAGCACAAATACTAGTCCCAGATGGCCTCTTGCTCAACCCATGCGGTTTCTTGGTCATAATGGAGAGATCAACACCATACAGGTTATAAAATTCTCTACAGTACTGAAATGTAGTTGGCATTTTGAGGCATTTTCTTATTTTGATTCTAAAATGTATTCAGGGTAACTTGAACTGGATGCAATCACGAGAAACCTCATTGAAATCTTCTGTTTGGCATGGTCGAGAAAATGAAATCCGTCCTTATGGGAACCCAAAGGCATCAGACTCAGCTAATCTTGACAGTGCAGCAGAAGTAAGAGCTGCTACTTTTATGCTTACATGATTTCCTCAACCTTCATCTGCAGCTACTCGAGAAGATTTCTCCAATTTTTTACGTCCTTTCCTTTTTTATCATAGTGGGACTCACTTTGAGTATTTTACGTCTACTCGCATATTTTTCGTTAGATATCACTAGCAAGGACTGAATGAGGAAACTTTATCGGCTGGAATCTTTAAATTTCGACCATACATATCAAGTGCATCCCATTTTAGCTGGGGCAACTTCTTTTTGGATTACCTTTTTTTGGTGCTTAAAGTTAAAAGTTGGTAATGTTGTCACTCTTTGTTTTGGCACTTTGAAGGAATAATTCTTGACCCTCTTTCTATACTTAAATGAAAACCATGGTACATGGGTGTTTATTTGATGAATAATCATTATCGCCAGGATTATTAACTAAAACCGATACATGCGATGGGGTGCAAGCCACAACAAAGGGGGGAAGTGTGTTTGCTGTAGACCCAATTTAGTACAGTTTAATTGGTAAATTTTTTATTCTTCTTTAGCTATTCTTATGTAGCCCTTCTGTGTTTGATTTTCCCTGCTCTTCTCCTTTTCAGTTGTTAATAAGAAGTGGGCGCACTCCTGAGCACGCGTTGATGGTTCTCGTACCAGAGGCATACAAGAATCATCCAACTTTGACCATCAAATATCCTGAGGTATTTTCTGTTGGTGATTTGAAGTTCCAATTAAGCTGCAAGTTGACTAGGACAATTTTTCTTTCTGAATGCTAAACTAATTTAACTAAGCCATAGAACATGATTTATTGGGTCAGCATCATAAATCTCTTCCTATTTACCAAGTTTATTTTGGGCTTTGTTCCTTCTAGAATTTTGGCAGTCATGCCTTTTTTGCCACCTTAATCTATGTATTTGCTGATTCTTTCTTGAATTAAATCGGTGCTGGTAGTGTTTCATCATTGATACTAAGTAAATATGTAACTGAAAAAGTTATAGTGATTGTAATTAAAATTTACCCCTCATAATTTTTTGCAATTACATGTGGGCAATGCATGATTTGTTGGTTCTCTGTAGGTTGTAGATTTTTATGATTATTACAAGGGTCAGATGGAAGCTTGGGATGGACCTGCTCTACTCTTATTCAGGTAAATTTCCAGACATCCTGTACTACCCTGGGGCGTCAGGAGTTTATGGTAGCACATAGGGACCCATAGTAAAGAGCTACAGATGATGATTGATGTGCCCACCCGCAATATGAAAGTGTCCTTGATTTTGGTTTCGATATTTAGTCATTTTAAGCATAGTTAAAAACATAGAGCCACGGAAGTGGGAAGATTGTTCTATTCTATTTCAAATGTGATGGTATGATTAGAATTAAGGGGTGTAATAACATCAGGTTTTTCAATAGAACTTCCTTGGAACAATTTGCTTGCTTATACACATGGAAATGCTCGCATGCAAGCACATGTATGTGTTACACATATGTAGTGGTCTAGAATATTGATCTTTTATTTCGAGCTTTATTATTTAATGTATTTTTTTTTCCCAGTTCTCATTACTGACTGCTATTGTATTATTTCAAATGGCACAGTGATGGAAAGACAGTTGGGGCTTGTCTTGATCGGAATGGCCTTCGCCCTGCTAGATATTGGCGGACAGTCGACAATTTTGTCTATGTTGCATCTGAGGTGTGTTCCCCATATATTATAAATCGGAAGCACTCCATGATTGATAATCTCAAAGGAAACCGGATGTTAGAGCACGATATGCACATCTTGGTGCTATTAATTTGCAGTGAATTAGGGTCCTCAAATGTTGATGTTTTTTTTTTTTTTTTGCATTATTGTAGTAAAATTGCTTAAACTTTTAATTATGATTGATATGTCATTGCTTAATGGTGGCTTGTTTTGATGGTGGGATCAGGCATGACTTGGGTATTTGGAATCCGATTGTGGGTCCTTTCTCACAGTAGTCCTAAATCACAAAATCCTCCTTTTGTTAGAGTTTCTTTTTATTAAATAAAGAATTGACATTAAGGTTGCTTGAACTGTTAACTGAAACTTTGGTTAGATAATTAAAGCATTGTTTTTTTAATATTATTGAATATCACATAATTTGTCTAATATTATTGAATTAGTATGGAATCTAATGTGAAATGAACTCAAATCTGACTTTGACTAGCATCTCTAGGTGTTTGATATTGTTTTTATCATTCCTATTTTTCCTTTTCACAGTGCCCATGAAAAAAAAAAACCCACTTGAGCACTGCATAAATATATTCGTTGTAACTGCTGTGGTCATGGTGGATCATTTTTCACACCAGGTTGCTTTGGAGGAGTAAACGATTTGGCTTCATGTTCACTTCGTAGACAGTAAAGCAAAATATTTTGGATTGCATCATTAAATAATTTGATTAATTTCATATTATCACCATCTCTTAAACATGTTCTTTTATGTTACAATCACTGCTCTTATAATGCTAACCACACCTTTTATTAATCAGGTTGGGGTTGTACCAATGGATGAATCAAAAGTAACGATGAAAGGCCGTCTAGGTCCCGGAATGATGATAACTGTAGATTTGCCTGGTGGCCAGGTTTGTGCTTCATTTTATTTTTATGTACTTGATACCTTGATGAGGTAAATTGCGCTGGAATTAGTTAGTTCATTGTAACTCTACAACCATTTTAATCTACTATATTATCTTTTTTATACTGATATCTTCTCATGTGTTTTTAATGTTGAGTCACCTTCTCTCTTTTTTCAAAATCAACGTATTTGATGGAGAATGTATAAGAACTTTTAAGAATAATGTCTTTTTTTTTTTTTAGTTTTATACTACCATCAACATTTTTAGTGGATTTAGAAACAGTTTTAATTTAATTTAATGTTACTCTTTGATTTTTTGAAATATGAAGTAATATTTAATTGCTGAAAATGCATGCTGTCTTTTGTATATTACCTTTATCTATGCTGATCCAATTCTTATTTTGGTAGATTCAGTGCAACTATACATGTAACAGGCTGGTGGCAACTTTTCATTGTGATAGTATTGGCAATTCTTTGAACCCACATTTAGATTAGACTATTGATCAGTATTTTGGCTTGCAGGTTTATGAGAATACTGAAGTTAAAAAGCGAGTAGCACTGTCAAATCCGTATGGAAAATGGGTTCATGAAAACCTGCGATCCTTGAAGTCTACAAACTTCCTCTCAGCAACAGTTATGGACAATGAATCAATTTTAAGATGCCAACAGTAAGCACATTGATTTAATTTGCTAAATATCATTGCCTGCTATGAATTATAAATGATGATTTTTTTTTGAATGCTTAACTTTACATAGCTGATAGTTATATCTGGCACCAACTCAAGGCTATCTGCTTCTTAATTGACTTTGGGATTTGTGTTATGATTTATATGAAGTTTAAAAAATCTCTAGTATAATGTATAGACTTATCTCATAACACCATGTGGGTTGTGTCCAACACCATGGCCATGTTTGATTGAGACTCTCAAACTCAACAGATAAGAACCGAGAGACTCAACCAATCATTCTGTTTCATGCTACAATTAAGATAAACAGTACATCAATATTGATCACATATGATACAAAACAACAAATAATGAGTACTGTGTGTTTATTTCTGAGCATAAACTGAACATGAGTGAATATATTGTTCACTATTTTGTACTCATGGGAACAGGGCATTCGGCTACTCCAGTGAGGATGTCCAAATGGTTATTGAGAATATGGCTTCTCAAGGGAAGGAGCCTACATTTTGCATGGGGGATGATATTCCTTTGGCAATATTGTCTCAAAAACCACACATGCTTTATGATTATTTCAAACAACGGTTTGCACAGGTTTGAACTTTGAACATGCCTTTTAGTATTTATTTTTTAATTGTGCTTTATGATTTTCAGAACCAACATCTGTGGAGTTCTGAATGTGCCTTTTTTTTTTATCACACCAATTTTATTTGAAATCATATACTGTTTGCTGGCTCGTTCTTATCCCATGAATGCAGGTTACAAATCCAGCTATAGACCCACTCAGAGAAGGATTAGTTATGTCACTTGAAATCAACATCGGAAAGCGAGGAAACATCTTGGAAGATGGACCAGAAAATGCTTCACAGGTGCTGAATTCATCCTAGCTTCCTCACAGTGAATCTGATGATGTTTATAATGCTTCTGTTACAATAAATTGCATGCAAGTGATTTCATATATTGGGTGGACTAAAAAATTTGTTACTTTTGTCCAGGTTATCTTGTCTAGTCCTGTACTAAATGAAGGGGAGCTTGAGTTATTACTGAAGGATCCCTACTTAAAACCTCAAGTTTTACCAACCTTTTTTGATATACGTAAAGGGGTTGAGGGTTCTTTGGAGAAAACACTGATTAAGCTTTGTGCGGCAGCTGATGAAGCTGTTAGAAATGGTTCCCAATTGCTTGTTCTCTCTGACCGATCTGATGATCTGGTAATCACCCCTTGGTTTTCCCTTTTCCATTTGTGATGAATTGGAATTTACTGTATTAAAAGTAATTAATATTGATAACACTTTCCATGAGAGTAAACTTTCAGCAATTATTTTTAACTCAGTTTTCATACATCCCTAATTGCTCTCTTTCTCAGTGCGCTTTGTATGCTGTAAGGGGCAAATCGCTGATGATTCCTATTCATGACTTTCCTGTTTAAGAATCATTTTGGTAGTTGGACATAATCACGTGTGCATTTCTATTTAAAGGTGCATGCATTTTTGTTGATACCTATCCATCTTGATTGGTTAACAGTGGATCTGCTTAGCCAGGATATTTGAAATCTATTATATTGTATCACAGCATCAGCTGTTGTAAAGTTTCATGATCTCAATCATTTATGAAATTGTAATTATCTAATGTAATATATGGGTGTGACTGTCTCTCTAGCCCTCATATCTTAGTCTTTCCACATAGGAGAATATTGAAGCTTTGCTATCCGTAAATTGTAAGCTGACTGCCATCAAGCTCTCGGGGCTTATATATCTTGACCCCTACTTTCACTTTTCTTAGTTCTCCTGGCCATGCAAGGAAACTTCAATAAACGCTAATTTCTTAATTCTGAATGATTCCAATCCTTTTCCTCTCTCAGGAACCCACTCGACCTGCAATCCCAATTCTTCTTGCTGTTGGTGCTGTTCATCAGCATCTTATTCAGAATGGCCTGCGAATGTCAACTTCAATTGTAGCAGACACTGCTCAGTGCTTCAGCACTCATCATTTTGCCTGTTTGATTGGATATGGTGCCAGGTTAAGTTTCCTTCCTCGCGTTAAATGATTGTAGATGATGCTTTTGCCTTGTTTTTCTTAGATTTTGGTTATGCTAAAAAAATAGTGGATAAAACAGTTATTAAAGATATTTCAAGTATTCATAGTGATATATGCATTGTTATTTTCTACCTTTAGATTAGTAAAAAAACAATATCAAATTACTTTCCTATGTTTGGGATACTTTTTTTCGGAGCCTTAAATACTTTGCTATCACATATTGACCACTAATAAAGTCTATATTGGGAACGAGACACATTGATGTGTAACATTCACAACTGTCTGAAGAGTTATTCATAATTAAAGCTAAAAGATACAGGAAAATTGTTACTTTCACCTAATGAGATAATATTTCATATTTATCATACTCTTTTGTATCTTAATCCTTCAAAGTAGGTTTATTATTAACTTCCATTTGTCAAAGTAGGTCAGAATTCTAAATATCCTGTTTGAATCAGTTTTACTTTTGACTTATCTTAACTTTTTTATTGTTGGATCTTGTAAGAATTCACTGTCCATCCCCTTAAACTTTGCTTTTGCTTATGTTATTGCCACACGTCTATCGCTTGCATTGACAACATGAATAGTTAAAAATTATATTTTATATTGCTAAAATAATTTTTTCAGTGCTATATGCCCGTACTTGGCACTGGAAACTTGCCGGCAATGGCGCTTGAGTAAAAGAACTGTGAATCTGATGATGAATGGAAAGATGCCTACTGTAACAATCGAACAAGCTCAAAAGAACTTTTGCAAGGTTAGTACATCCTTGAAACAAGAAATTGTTTAAAGATTTTCACTACATAAAAATGAAGGACAAAAATCCAAGTGCTGTTCATACCTTAAAACTGCTGTGTTTCAGTGCCTAACTATAGTACTTCAGCTTCATTTTAGTTTCTTTATATTAGCTGTAGCCTTCCTATGCATTTCCTTTTTCATTTGTTAAAAAAGTTTGAGGCTATGTGAACTATAGAATTTCATTTCTCTTGTAGTATAACCGTTTTGTTCAACATTTAACAAATTGGTAATAATTGAAATCCGGTGATTTATTCAGATTATTGGGTTCTCTAGCAAAGGAAATGGATACAGTTATATGTTTGTGTGCATAAAAAAAGTTGCTTTGTCCTCCAGTTCTTAATGTTCAACCTTTATAAGAAAAATGACTTTCATTGTCCAAATATAACTGAATTGGTGCATTATAACATTTGTATGGATAGCTTATTGTATCTCTTTACCATTCCAGGCAGTTAAATCTGGTCTTCTCAAAATTCTTTCTAAGATGGGCATCTCATTGCTTTCAAGGTACAAGTTCAGAGTTTCCAGTTCTCAATTATTTTCTTAACTCTTTTGGAAGTCAATTTATAGATGCTTTGTAAAGTTTGCTGGTCAATTGACTTGTTTGTTTCCTGTATTTAGTTATTGTGGTGCACAGATATTTGAGATTTATGGATTGGGGAAGGAGGTTGTTGATCTAGCATTTTGTGGCAGTGTTTCAAATATTGGTGGAGTGACTTTTGATGAGGTAATTTGAAGTTGGCAAACTATAAGCTAATAAGTTAAGGAAATTTGGTGTTCTTTCTCATTGTAGTTACCAACCGCTTAAGTTTTAAATCTTTTAATCTTTATTTTGGATTGTCATTTTCTCTTTCCAGTTGGCGAGGGAGACTTTGTCCTTCTGGGTGAAAGCTTTCTCTGAGGCTACGGCCAAAAGACTGGAAAATTATGGATTTATACAATTCAGACCTGGAGGTACTATTACTACTGAACATGTCAGTTACATTTTATACAGACAGTTACAGAGAGCAGTTACTTAGTTACCACTATCATTACTATAATAACCTGGTTGACATTGGTAGGTGTTTTTAGCAACAAGCGAATCAATACCTTGGTTGCAGCTGTGATTTGTAAAACTTACTTACAATTTCACTAGAACATTAGGATGACACTAAATTACAGATCCTGTCAAAGTTGACATATCTTTGAATTTGCTTGCTTATATTCTTCACAACCACAAAATCATTCTTAAGATAACAATTTTAAAATTTTTTTATTACAGGGGAATATCATGGAAACAATCCAGAGATGTCGAAATTGCTTCACAAAGCTGTTCGCCAAAAGAGTGAAAATGCATTTTCTATTTATCAGCAACATTTGGCTAACCGGCCTGTGAATGTGAGTGCTGAAGTCAATTAGTTTTTGTTTCAATTTTTATGTTACTATAATGTATTCCCTTGAAAACCGGCATGTTATAATCATGTAATTAGAATCTGATAGCATTTCAATTGCAGGTTCTTCGTGATCTTCTTGAATTTAAAAGTGATCGCGCTCCAATTCCTGTGGGAAAGGTTGAACCTGCCATATCCATAGTTCAAAGGTTTTGCACTGGGGGGATGTCACTTGGAGCCATTTCAAGAGAAACTCATGAAGCAATTGCCATTGCTATGAACAGATTAGGTGGAAAATCTAATTCAGGGGAAGGTGGTGAGGTAGTCTTTCATCGATTGGTTCTCTTTGCTTGTTTTGTTTATCACTTGGTCTGTTCACTGTCCACATCTCTGTCTATCTTTATATATTACGCACGGGCATGCTCAGACACAAACAATAGTAATGAACCATCAGCTCCACGTGGAACTATATATGTAATTGGTTTTTTTTTAACATCCTAGAGACATCACTGTTTACAATATTATGTCATCCAGGATCCAATTCGCTGGACCCCACTTTCTGATGTTGTTGATGGGTACTCCCCTACATTGCCGCATCTTAAAGGTCTTCAAAATGGTGATACTGCTACCAGCGCTATCAAGCAGGTGATTATCATGACATTCAATTTAACATGTTTGTAACCTCATGTGAAAGAGGAGCTTTCAAACAAGTTTGTAACCTCATGTGCAAGAGGATTGAGTATTTTTAGGGGATCATGAGTGCGTGGCTAATACATTGATATTATCTGTCTAGGAGAGAAATTGTGCTCTCTCTTTGAAGTAGTCAACTTAAACTGGCCTTTTCACCAGTGCATCTTGGCATGAGAATTATCTTATGACAGCTAGTTGCTTTTGGTTCAGGTTGCTTCAGGACGTTTTGGTGTCACTCCAACATTCTTGGTCAACGCTGTTCAGTTAGAAATCAAAATCGCACAGGGTGCCAAGCCTGGTGAAGGTGGCCAATTGCCTGGGAAGAAAGTTAGTGCATATATTGCGAGGCTGAGAAATTCTAAACCTGGGGTTCCACTTATATCCCCACCCCCTCACCATGACATTTATTCCATTGAAGATCTTGCCCAATTGATCTATGACCTTCATCAGGTAATCATTTACTGTATCTGGGATCTGCATGCATTATTAACTTGAAGATCCATTCCCCAAATTGTAACAACTTCAATGTCTGCTGAAAAACAGGTCAATCCTAAGGCTAAGGTATCTGTAAAGCTTGTGGCAGAAGCAGGTATTGGCACAGTTGCATCTGGGGTAGCAAAGGGTAATGCTGATGTTATACAGGTACCTTCTCATGATACGTTGACGTAGTTCTGTTGAGCCTGAGCCTTAATATGTCTTGATTGTTCTCTGGATCCTCATTCCATGCTATTTTAAGTTCTTAACATCTTCCAAAGTTGGTATATTCAAGTAATTTGCTGGCTGTTGATGAAGAGGTAATATACTTTCGGTAAAATATGTCCCTTTAACGAAGTGACTCTTGATTGTTCTTGGAAATGTCTCTTCTAAGACAACTATTGAGCATAAAGTTTAGTAGATGTTCAAGGTCAAAAGTTAAATTACCCTGACACTATCAGCTAGAAGAGCCTAATTTTGTGTTCTGTATATGTTAAGTGGTAAAGTAGAATACATACTGTTTTTTCTGAAAAGATCAAGTTCCAGCTTTAAGATGGTATCTCAATGTGGGGTTTTGTCCCAACCATCCCAACCCCTCTCCTTTCTTCCATACCCCTATACACAGTTCGCCATCACTTGCAGGTAATGTAACTGAATATCAAGTTCTTATGCAGAAGCACTCACTCATGCTTTTTTTTTTTTCCTGAACGACAAATTTATGCTATGAATCCATGTGGGCATATGAAAAGGTGGAAAAATCTCGTCAAAGAAAATTGGTTTGATTAGGTTCACAAAAGTAGTGGGGACTGGGAGTGCTGACTCTTATCTCTATTTTTTTTTTGACAGATATCAGGGCATGATGGTGGAACTGGAGCTAGCCCCATAAGTTCCATTAAGCATGCCGGTGGTCCTTGGGAACTTGGACTTACAGAAACCCATCAGGTAATTATATTCAACGTGTGAATAGAATGTTACTCCCTGTGGTCTGCTTCTCTCACATTCTGTGTGCTGTTTGATCATTGAAAATCTTTTATAGACTCTCGTTGCAAATGGGCTTAGAGAAAGAGTGATCCTTAGGGTTGATGGGGGCTTCAAAAGCGGAGTTGATGTCCTGATGGCTGCGGCAATGGGTGCTGACGAGTATGGATTTGGTTCTGTCGCAATGATTGCTACGGGATGTGTAATGGCCCGCATTTGTCACACTAATAATTGCCCTGTTGGTGTTGCTAGTCAGGTATCAATGGAAGTATATATGTGATTTGCATTTTGTGTATCCCTTTAGTGCCTTATTCTTTCAAATTTAATTTCCTTCAGAGAGAAGAACTACGCGCCCGGTTTCCTGGTGTGCCTGGTGATCTTGTTAATTTCTTTTTATATGTTGCTGAGGAGGTAATCTTTTTTTCTGCTTTGATAATTTTGATGGAATTTTTGCACTTTTTTTTTTTTTTTGGTCTCTGGGTGACATTTTCCAAGCTATATCTAAATCTGTCCTGATTCTTGTTGCATTTCTGTATGTGGGCTAGGTAAGAGGCATGCTGGCACAACTGGGTTATCAGAAGTTGGATGATATCATTGGGCATACAGATTTGTTAAGACAACGAGATATTTCCCTTGTCAAAACTCAGCATCTTGATCTCAGTTATATTATGTCGGTATGTCCTGAAAGAGTATCTGAACTTCCCACCATATGTTTCACCAATGTGGACTTGCTCTGTCTTCCATATCTATAACATTGCTTCTACTTTATTTCCAGAGTGTAGGATTACCAAAACTGAGCAGTACTGATATCAGGAACCAAGATGTACACTCTAATGGTCCTGTTTTAGATGATGTTGTTCTAGCAGATCCAGAGGTATGCTTCATATCAATATCTCAATTTTCAATTTTGGATCAATGCTTTTAGTTGTAAAGGGGTTTTAGGGGGTGAGCTTTGCTTCCTGTGTGGAAGTGTCTTGGTGTGCCCCCATATTTTTGCTGGAAAACATTGAGAAAATTCCATGGGCTATGAGACTGAAGTTACGATCACTTGTACTCACTCATTGTTTTGGTTATGGTCATTTTGGTTCTATGATGTTAGCATAGACAGCATACTGATTATGTGCATGCATTCACAGGGTGCCTTGCTACCTTTTGTTGTATTTCTAAGAAAAATCATCTTTATTTTTCCAGATTCTAGATGCTATTGAGAATGAAAAAGTTGTCAATAAAACCATAAAAATATACAATGTGGACCGTGCTGTTTGTGGGCGTATAGCAGGTGTGGTTGCAAAGAAATATGGTGACACTGGTTTTGCTGGGCAGCTGAACATCACGTAAGATGTGGCTTTCCTGATAGCAAGCACTAAAAATTTAGCGACTAATATGACAGTTTCTTTTATTCTCAATTTAAATGAGTTATCTTCACATCAACAGGTTTACTGGGAGTGCTGGGCAGTCGTTTGCATGTTTTTTGACACCTGGAATGAATATTCGCCTAATAGGAGAGGCCAATGATTACGTGGGAAAGGTATTGTTGAGAAAATCTTCCACTCTTATGTAGTGGTTTGAGAAGTTTGAAGTTGAATTCAAATGCATATTGGTTATTTGATTCAGCCATCATGCTTCGAGAGTTTCTTGATTAATCTATTTGCTAGTTGGTTCTGTATTTGTGGTGAAATTTGACTAGATGGTTCGGGTTGGAATTTTGATACTGTTGAATTAACTTGGCAGTTTCATAATTAACACGCTGAACAAATAATTTCAAATGATAATGTAACATCAATTTGGATCGTTCAAATGTTAAGCTAATATGATGTGCTAATCCTATTAACAGCCTGTTAAATCTTGTTGCTGAACTATGGTTTCTGAAACTAGCAATATAAATGCCTTTAGGGTATGGCTGGAGGAGAGTTGGTCGTAACTCCCGTGGAGAACACTGGGTTTGTTCCGGAGGACGCCACCATTGTCGGGAATACTTGCTTGTATGGGGCTACAGGCGGTCAAGTATTTGTCAGAGGGAAAGCTGGGGAGCGGTTTGCTGTGAGAAACTCGCTTGCTGAAGCTGTAGTTGAAGGCACTGGAGACCATTGTTGTGAGTACATGACTGGTGGTTGTGTGGTGGTACTTGGAAAGTGAGTATTGTCTCCCTACCTTACATCTTTCTTCTTATCAAGCAATATAAAGAGAACTGTTCAGAATTTTGAGCCATCATCACATTTCCATGTCACAGAGTGGGTAGAAATGTAGCTGCTGGGATGACCGGAGGTTTGGCGTACATGCTTGATGAGGATGACACTTTGATGCCCAAGGTTTGTGCTCATGTGAATTTCGAATATACATACTTTTTGTGAAGAAAACAAAGTTGTTAAATTTTGAAATTGTAAATTATATTCCAATAAAATATAAAAAATAAAAGGAATGTTCTCTCCCCACACTTTTCCATTGCAAATTTTGTACTTTCAACTCACATTGAATCTCCACGAAGGTACTCCAAATTGGTGCGTTTGCTTCTTAGCATTTTTATGACATGATCAGCTTCTCAAGCGCACACAAACATCAGTTCCCTAGTAGGGATTATCTAAATTCTGAAAAGTACAATACTGCTTCACTCTAGATACTTTAAATCCGCTATACAATCTATTTATTTTCCCTTCATTGCCTTGATTGATGGAGGAGGAATCTCGGGGCAGTGGTAAGGTTGCCCCATTGTGATCAGGAGATCACGGGTTCAAACTATGGAGAATGCCTCTTTGCACGTACACCATCGTTCTCTCAATTAATCTTATTGCTCTTTCCTAATACATACTTGGCGTTCCCGAAATCCTCACCAGCACTTGTCTTCAAAATTGTTGTTTTTTTTTTTTTTTGCCAGTTCTTTGAGGAAAGCTTCAAAATAATATCTGTTGTAATTCTGAACAGGTAAATAAAGAAATAGTGAAGGTCCAAAGAGTGACTGCTCCTGTTGGCCAGATGCAGCTAAAGAGCCTTATTGAAGCTCATGTTGTAAGTCTACTGAACAAAACTAGCTTATATGCACAGACGCACTTTGCAAACTAATTCCCATTTTATTTCTCCTACCATATTGATCTCACAAACACCTTTCCGGTGTAGGAAAAAACCGGAAGCGGCAAAGGCGCTGCTATCCTGAAGGAGTGGGACACATATCTACCGCTCTTTTGGCAGCTAGTACCACCCAGTGAAGAAGACACCCCAGAGGCTTGTGCATCATTCGAGGCAACCAGTGCTGGGCAAGTGACATCATTCCAATCTGCATAAGCTAGCGATGCTAGAAAACCCTCGAGGCCAGCCGGAAAAACCCGAATTCGCAACCTCAACCTGTACATGTCAAATATAAGATGATGAATTCTTGGCTTGGAATTCTCCACAAATTTATCGGGGAAACAGAATGCTTTGGTATCCTTGGCGATGAAGTTTTTGCGATTGAAGAAAGGTTATCATCACCCAATTGTATCTGCAACCCAGACATCCATTTTCGAGCATCCAGCATCCCCATTGTTAGAGAAATTCTATAGTGATTTGTGGCAGAAAATGTAAAATCAAGTTCAAAATCTTCCACTATTGTCAAGATTCTGATGTTCAATAATAATAATAATAATAAAATTGATTTCATTTCCATGATATCCTTAGGCAAAAGATACACGCCAAGAATTACATTTTTTCTTGGCATACGCAGGAGACTTTTATTTAACTATTTTATTGGTACTCAGTTTAACTATGGGCTTAAACAAAAACTGTCTAGCTAATGATATTACATGCTTAATATACCAAGGACCACATGCAGAACGTCGCCATGATTTTCTTTTTCTTCTTCTTGGTTTATTGAGAGGCTTGATAAGCCTTGAGGTATATAATAAAAAGAAGATTGTTGATCTTATTCCATTATTATATATAGTTGCTAATAGAGAAGGCAATGGTCTGTTTGGCATTGCGTTTGTAACTGTGTTTTGCCAAATTTTGAAATTTTTTTTGTTTTTTTTGCTAAAATTGAGTGCGGTTTGTACTTTTTGGATCGTTTTGATGTGCTGATATCAAAAATAATTTTTAAAAAATGAAAAAACATCATTGGCATGTATTTCGGCACGAAAAACTATTTGAAAAGCACCCGCAACCACACTGCAAAACACGCTCTTAATTCGAAACTGATAGATATTGACCCAACATGAATGAGTGAGTATTTTTTGGATCTCATAAATAATAAGTATGGTATGTATATTGTCAAACCCGACCTGAAATTTAGATTATAATTCTTGGGGATAGGGGGAGTCTCTCCTGGTTTCTTTTGTAGTTGTTAAAACCCGGTGGTAGATGATTGATTGGAAAAACTAATGATTCATCATCTAACTCGGGTCATATTTTAAGTTAATTTATTATCATTGATTAAATATCTAGTTAACTCAGTTAAGTTGATATTAGATTAATATCAAACTTTGTTTTACAAATAAAACGATATAATTTGAATAAAAATAATAGACTCTGTCGACTGACAATCAACAATTTAAACTCTTGAAAACTATAATTTCAAGCTGTTAGGCTCCGGTAAAGTAAGTTTGGGTGTCTTTCACAGTATGTTATAGGTTTCAACTTAGCAACAGACCAGAACTGAGGAGCATTGTTCCTTGCTAAAAGTTTTCCTGCTGGGGTAAAAGAAAGGATTCTGGATGGCGATTGAGTGGTCAAAAAGCTGTCCCAACTTGAAGCGATTGTTTAGTCGTCTCCTATTTGGGCTGCTAAAACAATTTGCAAGATGGGCGGCTACACAATTGATTAATAGTCAATTGATTATAGGATATTGAAAATCCTGCTAGAAAATTTTTTCTAGGTGCCATCATTAAAAAAATAATTATTATAAGAGTAACGAGTAAATATATTATTTTTAATGAGACTGAATGTATAATTATTATAAAAAATTAAAAAACTAAAATTAAAATATTCTTAAAAACTTTAGGGGTGTGTTCTTAGAAAGCTTATTTACTTCTCTATCTTGTCTTAAATATTGATTTCTCTCTGGTGTTTTTAGTTAGGAAGCTCTTAATTTTTTTTTTCTTTAAAGGGGAAGAAAAAGAAGAATTTCCAAATACCATTAATGAGCCTACATGTTATTTTTTGTTCAATTTCTCGCATGGTTTTTACAGATTTTGATTACTCTAAAACTTTAACCCAAGATAAAGCGATATGTCCGGAGGCTCCTTGTAAAGTTTTAGTCTAGTTCGACAGTCGGATTAAAAGTCATATTCGATGGCGTAAAATTAAACAGTCGGTGATTTTAAATTAAAATATGAATTTTCTTATTTAATTATTGCTAGAATCATATCAGTTATTTTACTAAGTTCTCAAGACCATTTTCTTATTCCAAAATTTATTTATTTCTTCTTTTCATCATTTGTTTTATTTACAGACTTACTACAGTTTCACGGTAACGTTATCGATTTTTAATTGCGGTTTACATCAATACTTTTTTGCACAACTATTTTTTAAATTTTATTTCTCATTTCCATTATAATTTCTCAGAATTATTTTTTTATTCTCAAAACATATTTATTTTAAATTTTTCTAAATTCTTCTATATGTAGAAACCCGTTACCGGTTTTAACATGATATATACTTCATTTGATTATTTTTTTTGGGCAATGTGGGCACTACCACATGCCGGATCCATCGATGCTTGTTGCCCCCTACTTAAAGCATCACATGTTGGTAAGTTAACTCGGATATATACTAAAATGATGTGATTTTATTTTTTTAGGAAAATAAAATTATTTTAGATATTTTTTTAAAAAAATTTAGAACAATATTACTTTGGATAATCTTTATTTTAGAATTAGCCTAGTTAAATTTTACTAGAATTTGACTGGATTATATATTGACTTACCAAGTCATCGAGTTTAAATGAGTTAAAATTTTTAAACAAGTTAAAAAAAACTCGAATCTGATCATGTTCTGAACTCGTTGGGACAGTCAAATGTATATGCTAAAAAAACTCCAGCACATAAAAAGACTTGTCGTTGATTGAAAATTAGCCTTTCCCTATGCTGTTTCTCCGAGATCTTGAGGTAAAATTATTACTGGGACGACTCCTCCAGCTGGAATGGTCAAGCTTAATGTGGATGGTACCGAGCAAGGTTGGATATGGTGGCCTTATTCGTAATCACCTAGGTGGTTGGATACACAGATTCTCTTGCTATATAGGACAGGCTTCAGACCTGGTGGCTTAGCTCATGGCTATTCGGCATTGTCTATCTCTGGCTTGGCAAGGCGATTCATCTTCTCTTAACATAGCTGTGGCAATTTGCATCCTCTTCGATCTATAGTCAATGATATTCGGAGCTTACAGGAAAGAATTCGGCAGGTTGCCATCAAGCATGTATCGAGGAAAGGCAAATATTGCGCAGACCTCGTGGCTGAACTTGGTTCTCATCAATCAGATGCTGAGGTGATTTGACTTGTCCCTCCACCTAGGCTTCGGGAAAGTCTTCTTGACGACAGCAGTGGTGTTCTTTTTGTCGGGCCGTTTTCTCTTTACCTTTTGCACCAAAAAACAAAAAAAAAAAAAAAAACGAAAAGTAAAAGAGAGTTTACACCATGATCACGACTTGTAGAAAACTATATGTATTGATCACCATTAAGAAGTCTACCTGTAATTTGATTTGGTGGATCTGTGCAGCAGAAGTGATTGTGGTCATTTCTCTAATCCGACCTTGTCCTAAATTTTGTTTAGATTGTGGAGTTTGTTGTCACTTAATCATGTTTTTATCTTTCTACCATAATCTTTTACGTTGTATTCTCATATTTTATTGTTTAATCATTACAGAACTTTAATATGATCGGTCCAGTCGAGAAGTGACATTAGGGGGAAAGAAAAACCAAAATTTTGAGTCTAGAACACAGTTGTTAAATTTAGTTTGTGCCGACTGGTTGATACGAGTAACTTGGGATCTTAAGCCTCACTCTTGTTCGATTTTGAGTTAAATTTAATAAGATATTGATCTAATAAAACTCGGCTAAATCAATTTAAATTTTAAAAAATAAAATAAAGGATTCATCCAATATTCCAATGATAAATTGATATGATAATTCAAAACCTTCTTCTTGAGTTATCAAACACAACTTGACAGCTTTTTTTTTTTGAAGTGTCGACACCACCAAATGTTGATTTTACAAAGATAAGAACTATAAAAAGTGCTTAGTTTCTTCCCAAAATAATCACTACAAATAAATTTGACATTTGGGCATATATGGCAGAAACCACCTGCTAGCAAAACATCTACTAATTTTCTTTGTTTTAGCTGTAAAGCACCAACAACCACAATTGCTAAAAGAACTTTGCAACTCAATATATCCAGATACAGATGAATCTCTCCTATATCTATCTTAATATTCGCCCACGGAAATTAAAACATAATTAGAGACCAACCTCTTGATGTTTTTTGTTGTCTTTCCTCAGTTTCAAATTAATACTGCCCCGTCTTCTTTTCCATGCGTGTCCATATTTGCATGCTGTATAATTTTAATCCTGCAACTTAAAATGATTAGTTTTGTATTATTTTTTAATATATTTTATTAAGTAAGAATATTTTAGACTTGATATTCACGCTACTTGTGCTATTAATTAATTTTAATTAGAATAAAAATAAAAATATATAATAAAATTCGAACTTTTAATAGCAAAACTCTAACACCTTGTAAAGAAAAAAAATATCTCAAGTCAACAATTTAAACTATATTAAATGAAACACTATGATATAATTTATATTATTCTTTATCCTTTGTAATCTAAAAAAAAACCTCTTCCCCTTCTCCACGTGTTTATTTTACTCATTCTCTTCCTTAAACCTCAATCAAAGTTATTCCTTTTTATATATTTTTTATTGTTGATTTGTTTTTGTCAGACAAATTTTTTTTATAGTTGCAAACCAAAAACACAACTTTTGTAGTTCAAGTGCTGTTTGTTGGTGATGGTTGAGATAGATTCTCGCCTTCAAGTGTGGTGTCAATATTTTGTCAAGTAATAAGCCAACCTTCTTGCTTTTTTAATATATGCAATCAATTCATGGCTCATCGATCTACCAAATTATTGATCCATAAAAATTAAAATGATTTTGTATGCATGTATCTTAGCTAATTACCAGGGTTATCCTATTTAGGGAGGGGAAATCGTCGTTAATTTCCTCCTCAATTTAGAAGCACTTTGTAGCTGGCTGCAGCATGCCAATATAGAAGAAAGATGGCTTTGGTTATCCTAATTAGAGAAAGATGAGGTGTGAGCCTGAGACAAAAAATCTACAGAGGCAGCAGCCGAAGGAAAAGTCTAACCTGGAAGGACAGCGGCGTGGTCGGAGTTTTTGCTTTTTGGCAATTGTGAAGTTTCTTTGGGAGGACTAGCGTTCATTGCATTGGGATTTTGAATTTATGATATAACATTTTAGAAATAAATATAAAAATTAATTTTAATTCATAGTTTAAATTTATGAGTTAACTATGTTTTTTTTTTCAAGCTACGTTGCATGTATGTCAAATTTTTTTAATATAAAAAATTATTTAAACAATAATAACTTGAGTAAAACAAGATTAACTTGACTAATCACCATGATTTGAATAACACGCACCATCTTATAAGCTCTATCTCCACTGAACACTTCAGACAATATAATGGCAGGGAAATTTTGGTTTTCAAATGACATCATACACGCCACTTAAAAGATATAACAAAATAACAATGAAAAAAAATACTAAAATATCATTTGACTCATCCTTTAATTTTCTTGACTTTAAAGACAATGAAGCAAATGTAATATTTATAAAAATGAAAATTACACGAAAACCTCTTAGCCTTTTATTATTATTATTTTTTGCTTTTAAAGACATCTATATAATTCAACTGTATATAAAAATATAAACTGTTAAATTCTCCCCAAGATCTTTGAAAATCTTTGTATGAAGAATGACAAAATATAAAAATATATCTCTGGGTCCCATGGAAAATATCATTCTACTCTCGCAAGCTAGGCAAAACCTTTGTATAAAGAATGACAAAAAAGTAATTATACCGTACAAGTCCACAGTAAATTATTTCATAATCTATTGAGCTCTTTTAGTTTTTTTTTTATAATATAATTCTTGATATAATATTATATTTTTAATAATCAAATTATCACAAACTCAAATCTTGTAATCCAGGGAGAAAACTAAAGTATTTTTTCGAAAAACCAAAATATTAGAAATCCAATGTCTTTTTTGGAACAACAAGGTTCAATATATAATAGAAATAGAAACTACAAGGATCTTCTCGGCCATATAGCCATTAAACCGAGAGACGAACATTTGTCAGGATCTTTCCATGTACATACACGGTGCCTGGCTAGGTAGGTGGCTAGCTGAGTAGCTGCAGCCTGTAACCTTTGCAACACTTGCAAGTCAGCTCGGACCCCAGCAAGATGAACCCACTTGCTTTCCAGGAAAGGAAATATATATATAAGAAAGACATAATTAAAGAACAGTGAGAATGTTGTTTCACTGTTTTTTTCTTCCCCTTCTCTGTCTTCCTGCCATTATGCAAAATGCAATCATGATTACATCTTGATTTCAATAAAAAAATATATCGAACTATGAATATTCAATCAGATAAAAAAAAATCCACTACAATTAGCTTCAAATTCTTGTATTTAAAGTGATCATTACAAAAAAAAACAAAGAAAAAGAAGAGAAGAATAAGAATTAAGAAAAAGCTTCACAGTACATTTTCTCCGAACACACAGTCTTATGCTAAAGGATATAACTTTCGATTCATCTGCATCGCCTACACTTTTTAGTGCATCAACACCACATTAATTTCCATGTATGCATGTGTTTGTATGAATTAAACGCTTAAACTGGAAAGGGTGGTGTAGTCAGGTAACTTTTTAGATGCTGAAGAGAATGCCAGGGCAACAAGAAGAGACATCATCAAAACTGGCAGAAAGAGAAATATTGGAGGTGGCGGTGGCAATAGTGGCAAGAACGGCGGCACAATTATTATGATTGAAGTCACAACAACCATCAGCAACACCATCAAAATTCTCAAACCAAATAAACTAGTCTTGCCGTACGCGGCCATTTTATCAGAGCTGGGAACCCCTAGTGCATGCATGGTGGAGACTTGACAGAGGATTTTATTTGAAAGACTTCACCTCTGGGCTTTAAGGGGGAGTTATATAAGGCACCATAGCTAGAGAGAGACCAGGTGAGGGCAGAGATGAGATGCTATTTCATATACTTGGACGGTCACCAAAGCACATCCACCAGTCGCCGTGTCCTGATTCAGCTCATTCCATAATTTCAAGAATGGAAAAATTGTTTTTGTCAACCTTGTATTCTCAAGGGTGTTGCACGAGAATTGTGATGTAATGTATTCATTTTAATCTTTTTCGGCTTCAAACTTTTGACCCTTGTGGTTAGGTATAGGACCACCTTAATTCAAGACTTTCATAGAGTATGACTTGTACAATTTATTTTTATTTTTCACTATAGTTTTTTAAAATTTGACTTGTAGTCCACTCATGTTGATCCATTTGTTTTTTAAAAAGAAATTAAAATACTTTTGTTTTGATAAAAAAAAAATTCAACAAAGGGATAGTCAGGTCAAACTAGCTAGGGTGGATTCAGTCACTCAATCAATTTAGGTTTCTGACCGAGTCATCTATTTTTTTTAATTTTTTTTAACTCGAACTGATCTAGATTCTATGTTGATCGGGTTCCAAGTTGACTCGTCTGATCGAGTTTTAAAATAATCTAAAAAAGAATTTATAGTGATAATTAATTATTAACATTAATAGTCAATAGTTAGCTGGACAACCTTATATTGTAATCAAACATTTTTTAAGCATAAATATTTCAGAGAAAGAATTTGAATGCGCAATTTTTTATAAGTATAAGAAACTTATTATCATTAGAACAGAGATTTATGGATGAAATATTAAACAAGTTATTTACACTTTCAACTGATAATTTATGATATTCTTTTATAATTAAGCCTAGAATAATAATTTAAGAAACAAACCCCTGTTTTATCATCAAAAATGAAATTCAGCAGTCGGTGAAGGAAGTCTCTGGGTAATTTCATTTGAATTTTGGCATGAAAGCATTACTGCTATTTTAAACAGAGTGCCCTAGATGCATGCATTTTCTTTTATGCCCATCATTGAATCTCATCACAAATACTTCCATGTGAATGAAAGAAAGAAAGAAAGAAAAAAAGGAAGAACAACTTAATTTTAAAGATATTTAACCCCAAAAAATTATCCAATCCAGCCAAAAAAATAATAATATAATTTTGACATATAAAGCTAGTACGAGTAAAGATATTTAACAAAAAAAAAATATTTAATATTAAAATAAAAAAATTAACATCAAAGGGTAAAGAATAAACGGATGAGACTGAATATAGAAGGCAATAACTTATATTTTTTAGAAGTATGTTTGTCTTAAAAAAATAATAATTAATTTGCCATACATTTTAGCTGAGAAATTAATTGGCCATACATTTTGAAGTGAATGTTATTTTGTACCTTATTAACAATGAAAAAAATGCATATCATATGTTGGAGATTTACCTTTGCGTGTGAAAGGAGCCGTCCTTGCCTCTTTTTGTATTTTAAGCTTCCACCTTCCACCTTCCACCAGTACTTGAAGATTCTTACGCCCTGCTAATGGACAGGGGAGAAAGCAATGATGAAAGCTTGGTGCGTGACATAGAAGAGTGAGTAAAACCTGTCCTTCTCTTTAACTTTTGACATTATTATGATTCTACCAGTTTTTTTCATCGCTTGCATGCTTGGCAAGCAAGAACATGGCCGATAACTGTGAAAGAATCAAGGGAGCTGTTGCCATCAGAGGGGAAATTTCCCTTTTCTTAAGGGTGGGTTTGAGTATGAATGATCTTTTTAATATTTGGTTGAGTAAAAATCTAGTCTAAAATGCTCCATTAAAAAAAAAAAAAAAAAAAGAAGTTCGGAGGAGGTGCCTTAAGTATACAAAATAATGCTAAACTTACTAAAAATTTTGCACTACCACATTTCTTTACTCAATGTGGAAAAATGTGTGCCATTGACGAATATAAATTCAGTGGTGATATATTAATTATAAAGACCTATCCTATATTATGATTTTCAGCGTGTTAGATAGATTGCTTTTCAAAATATTTTTTACTTAAATTGTATTAAAATAATATTTTTTTTAATTTATTTTTAATACCAGTACATCAAAACGATCTAAAAACATATAAAAAATTAATTTAAAACAAAAAAAATCAAAATTTTTTAAAAATATGATTGGACTACAGAAACAAACACAACCTTAGCTAAACAATATTAACTTACTAGCATGCAAATATGTTACGGGATAGATTGATGGTTTCTTTGAATGTGAAAAAATGTTTATATTATAGAAAATTATTTGATATTATTATTAAATAATAATAGATAAATGATAATAATATTTTTAGTATATAAGATAATAAGTCCTTTAATCTTGATACTAACAATTTACTTTTGATGGTATCGCATATGTTGATATAATTTAAATACACGAGAATTAATATAGAAATATTTCAGATTTAAAAATAAAGAAAAACTTCATATTCAATGATTATATATAGGCTCGATTTTTATAAACATGCTATAATTAAGCTTTAAACTCAGTTTGATTCGGGTGTCAAAATTATTTAAATATATATATATATATAGATATATATATTTGTTCAATTAGTAATTACTCCTCAATTACCATAAAATTTCTCATCGAAACACAATAGGTAAATATGGGATCGATCATTTGGAGGGAATCGAGGATACTGTTTCCAAAATAAAAAAATAAAAATAAAGCTAATTTCACTACAAAAGGCTCGAATTATCGTAATCATTATGGAGAGTTGAGGGAAAAAATTCTAAGTAAAAGCAGATGTAGCCTTCGCCATTCGAGTTTAAAGAAAGGCCT
>Ga0307509_10001479_pt1 | contig 39686 bp, 33 predicted proteins | sample 10_EM_MG_FD_202245 | JGI IMG/M metagenome (GOLD analysis project Ga0307509, IMG submission 202245) | Populus trichocarpa ectomycorrhiza microbial communities from riparian zone in the Pacific Northwest, United States - 10_EM | ecosystem: Host-associated > Plants > Roots > Unclassified | place...
ACCTTGAAGGGATAGGGCTGGTCGTCGAGGAACAGCACTTTCGGCTGACCCGCATAGATGGCGAGGGAGTCGAAGCCGCATGCTGCGAGTGCCGTGTCGGTACGTGTGCGCAGCGTACCGACATGATCTTTGTACAGTGCAGCCAGATCGGTTCCGGCCGGAGCGGGTGTGACTGAAGCGGTCATGAGTACACCATCGATGAGAATGCCGCCGCGGCGAGTGAAGGTGCGTGAGGCGAGAGATCGAATGGACAGATGGGCAGCAAGATAATTGAACGCTGTGCGTCGCGCATGTGGTTGCGCACGTACGTGACATTCCGACGCGCTGCGATTCAATTGTCAATGTTTCGTCAACAACTTGTGTCTGCAGAGTCCGCGCCGCGCTTGAGGTACTGCTTTTAACGACCTTTCGCGCTGTCTTTGTCTTGCGACTTCGCGCGCGAAGATACACATCGCGCATGAAACGCACTAGAATCCGACGCCGCAATGGTGTGGGGTTGCATCCCCTCACTTGCTGTTAGTGTCTCGTTAACTTGCAATCACACAATCACACTGGGGTGAAGATCCTATGAACACAAAGATGATCATCGCTGCGTTGGCGTTGTCGCTCTCACTGGCTGCTTGCGCCAAGAAGGACGACGCTGCCGAAGCAGCTCATGACGCTTCTCAGGCCGCTGGCGAAGCTGCGCAGGACGCAGGCGCTGCCGCCGGTGATGCCGCTGCTGCTGCTGGCGATGCTGCTACTGCCGCTGGCGAAGCCGGCGCGCCGGCTGCCGGTGACGCTGCTGCTGCTGCTGGCGACGCCGCCGCTGCTGCGGGCGATGCTGCTGCCGCTGCCGGCGAAGCCGCGAAGGAAGCGGCGCCGAAGCCGTAATCGGTCGTTCAGTCGACTGATGCGAACACCGGGCGGCGCAAGCCGTCCGGTGTTCTTCTCGAGGCCTCCGTCATCTTCAGGAGGCGGCACAGGACGAGCCGCGCACCAAGTGCCAGTCAGCATTCGCGATGCACAGCGTTCCGATCCGGATCGCGCCTGGATTCACAAGCAGTACCCGGAATATCTCGACGACCTGTCGCAGCTCAGCATGAACACGGGCATGTTCCCGGCGTCGGGCGAGTTCGGCGAGCGCGAACCCGAGCTGATGGCGCGCTGGTTCGCCGACGACAGCTCCCATCCCCTGCTCATCCTCAAAGACGAACGCCCCATCGGCTTCGCGCTCGTCAGCCGGCCGCCGCGCAATCAGCGCGAAAACGTCGACTTCCGCATGGCCGAATTCTTCATCACCGCCAAGGCGCGCCGGCTCGGCGCGGGCCGCGACGCAGCCATGCTCATCTTCAATCGCTTTTCCGGCGCCTGGGAAGTGATGGAGTTCTTGTATAACAAGCCGGCCGTGACTTTCTGGCGCTCGGTCGTCGCGAAGTACACCGGCGGAAAATTCCGCGAGTCGGTGGCGCATGGGGAAGTGAAGCAGGTGTTCAATTCGACGAGCCCGTCGACTCGGCGCTGAGGGTAGGGAAGGGCGGGTTCCTAAGCCCGCTTGCGTGCATGCCGCTGCCGCGTACGCTCCAGCATCGGCGCCAGATACTTCCCCGTGTAGGAGTTGGGATTCTTCGCCACCTCTTCGGGCGTGCCGACGCCGACGATGGTGCCGCCGCCGCCGCCGCCTTCCGGTCCCAGGTCGATGATCCAGTCCGCCGTCTTGATGACGTCGAGGTTGTGCTCGATCACCACGATGGTGTTGCCTTCGTCGCGCAGCCGCTGCAGCACGCCGAGCAGTTGTTCGATGTCGTAGAAGTGCAAACCCGTCGTCGGTTCGTCCAGGATGTACAGCGTGCGTCCAGTCGAGCGCTTGGACAATTCCTTCGCGAGCTTCACGCGCTGCGCTTCGCCGCCCGATAGCGTCGTCGCGTTCTGCCCCAGCCGCACGTACGACAGTCCCACGTCCATCAGCGTCTGCAATTTCGGCGCGATCACCGGCGCGTGCTGGAAGAACAGCAGCGCATCCTCGACCGTCATTTCGAGCACTTCGCTGATGCTCTTGCCCTTGTAGCGGATCTCCAGCGTCTCGCGGTTGTAGCGCTTGCCCTTGCATACATCGCACGGCACGTACACGTCGGGCAGGAAGTGCATCTCGACCTTGATCACGCCGTCGCCCTGGCAGGCTTCGCAGCGGCCGCCCTTGACGTTGAAGCTGAAGCGGCCGGGTTCGTAGCCGCGCGTGCGCGACTCGGGCACGGCCGAGAAGAATTCGCGGATGGGCGTGAACAGGCCGGTATAGGTCGCCGGGTTGGAGCGCGGCGTGCGGCCGATGGGACTCTGGTCGATGTCGATGACGCGGTCGATCTGCTCGAGTCCTTCGACGCCGTCGCTGGGGGCGGGATCGGTGGACGCGTCGTTCAGCGTGCGCGCGACGAATTGATAGAGCGTGTCGTTGACCAGCGTGGACTTGCCTGACCCGGAAACGCCGGTGACGCAGGTCATGACGCCGAGTGGAATGTCCACCGTCACGCCGCGCAGGTTGTTGCCGCGCGCGTTGAGGATGCGCAGGAAGCGATCGTCCTGCCGCGGCGTGCGCATCGCCGGGACGGGAATCTCGCGCGCGCCCGACAGGTACTGGCCGGTGATCGACTTGGGATTCGCGGCAATTTCCGCCGGCGTGCCTTGCGCGATGACTTCCCCGCCATGCACGCCCGCGCCCGGACCGAGGTCGACGACATGATCGGCATGGCGGATCGCGTCCTCGTCATGCTCGACGACGATGACCGTATTGCCCAGGTCGCGCAGCCGGTTCAGCGTCAGCAGCAGCCGGTCGTTGTCGCGCTGGTGCAGGCCGATGGAAGGCTCGTCGAGAATGTACATCACACCGACGAGTCCCGAGCCGATCTGGCTGGCCAGCCGGATGCGCTGCGCTTCGCCGCCCGACAAGGTTTCGGCGCTGCGATCCAGCGTCAGGTAGTCCAGGCCCACGTCGCACAGGAAGCGCAGGCGATCGCCCACTTCCTTGACGATCTTCGCCGCGATCTCGCCGCGCCAGCCTTCGAGCGTCAGCTCGCTCGAGAACTTCATCGCAGCGCCGACCGACAGCCGCGTGAGTTCGGAAAGATTGCGCCCGGCGACGAACACATGGCGCGCGCCGCGATTCAGGCGGGTGCCGCCACAATCCGGGCAGGGCTGGTTGCTCAGGTACTTCGCCAGCTCCTCGCGCACCACCAGCGATTCGGTTTCGCGATAGCGCCGCTCCAGGTTCGGAATCACGCCTTCCCATTTGTGCGAGCGCTTCGAGGTGCCGCCCTTGGCGTCGGTGTAGCGGAATTCGATTTTTTCCTCGCCGCTGCCGTACAACACGATCTTGCGATGCTTGGCCGGCAGGTCGTCCCAGGTTTCCTCGATGTCGAACTTGTACTGTTTGGCCAGCGATTGAATGAGCGCGAAGTAATAGGCGTTGCGCCGATCCCAACCGCGAATCGCACCGCCCGCCAGCGACAGGTGCGGGTGATGCACCACGCGCGCCGGATCGAAGAACGGCTGCACGCCCAGGCCCGAGCACGTGGCGCAGGCGCCCGCCGGATTGTTGAACGAGAACAGCCGCGGCTCCAGTTCGGCAATGCTGTAGCCGCAGATCGCGCAGGCGAAGCGGTCGGAGAAAATCATCTCGTCCTGTTTGCTGTCGTCCATGAATGCGACGCGCGCCGTGCCCTCCGACAGGCGCAACGCCGTCTCGAAGGATTCGGCCAGGCGCTGCCCGATGTCGGCGCGCACCTTGAAGCGATCCACGACCGCCTCGATGGTGTGCTTCTTCTTGGTGTCCAGCTTCGGCGGGTTTTCCAGTTCGACGACCTTGCCGTCGATGCGCGCACGCACGAACCCCTGGCCGCGCAACTCGTCGATGACCTGCGCGTGCTCACCCTTGCGGCCGTCGATCATCGGCGCAAGCAGCAGCAACGCGCTGCCTTCGGGCAGGCGCAGCACCTGATCGACCATCTGGCTTACGGTCTGAGCGGCCAGGTCGACGCCATGATCGGGACAGCGCGGAATGCCCACGCGCGCGAACAGCAAGCGCAGGTGATCGTAGATTTCAGTGACGGTGCCGACGGTGGAGCGGGGGTTGTGGCTGGTTGACTTCTGTTCGATGGCGATGGCAGGGGACAGTCCTTCGATGGAATCCACGTCGGGCTTTTCCATCATCGACAGGAATTGCCGCGCGTATGCCGACAGCGACTCCACGTAGCGCCGCTGGCCTTCCGCATAAATGGTGTCGAACGCGAGCGAGGACTTGCCTGAACCGGAGAGTCCCGTGAAGACGATCAACTGGTCGCGCGGCAGCACCAGATGAACGTTGCGCAGGTTGTGGGTGCGCGCGCCGCGGATCGTGATGTGGGTCAAAGACATGGATTACCTGGGCTGGGGGCCCGCTGGCGGCCGGACCGAGCAATATACCTCTTGGCGTTCTCTATCGAAGCTTTCGGACTGGACTGAGAAGCAGACGCAACGTCGGTGCCAGTCGGAGCGAGCGTCTCCGGAGGGTGTTTTCAGGACCGTCGTGAATCCATCCCTGGGGACTTCAGTCGCAACATCCTGTTGCTCATGATCCTGAAAACACCCTCCGAAGACGCTCGCTCCTTCCAGTCGTGGGTGGCAATTGAGATGAGGAAGGGGGAGGAGCTTCTGCTTCCGAAGCGCGTTTCGGGATCGTGAGCGACAGGACGTCGCGCTCGAAGGCCTACAGGGATGTATTCACGGCCGGTCCCGAAACGCGCTTCGGAAGCAGAAGCTCCGGCTGGCACCGAGGCTGCGTCTGCGGCTTTCTCGGCGAACAGCCCGTAATAGGCATGCACCGTGCCCGTCGCACCGTCTAAAATGCGCGCCTTCGTTACGGGATTGGGGAGCTTCCACATGGCGCGCGGTATCAATAAGGTCATTCTGGTCGGAAATCTAGGGGCCGATCCCGACACCCGCTACATGCCCAGCGGCAAGGCGGTGACCAACATCCGCATCGCCACCAGCGAGTCGTGGAAGGACAAGACCACCGGGGACCAGCAGGAGCGCACCGAGTGGCATGGCATCGTGCTGTTCGACAAGCTGGGTGAAATCGCTGCCGAGTACCTGCGCAAAGGTTCGCAGGTCTATATCGAGGGCAGCCTGCGCACGCGCAAATGGCAGGACAAGGAAGGCAAGGACCGCTACACCACTGAAATCGTTGCCCGCGACATGCAGATGCTCGGCGGTCGCGGCGGGGCGAGCGGCGGCGGTGGGGCAGCAATGGGGGGCGGTGGTGGCGGCGAATCGCGCCCAGCGCGCCCTGCGGCGCCTGAAGAACGCGCTCCTCCGCCGGCCGATGACGGCGGCGGCTTCGACGACGATATCCCCTTCTAAAGACGGCCGCAGCCAACTTCCCTTCCCCCGCTTGCGGGGGAAGGCAAAGGATGGGGGCATCTCTTAGGCCGCAGCCAACTTCCCTTCCCCCGTTTACGGGGGAAGGCAAAGGATGGGGGCGTCTCTTCGGCTTCAGCCAACTTCCCTTCCCCCGCTTGCGGGGAAGGCAAAGGATGGGGGCGTCTCTTCGGCTTCAGTCGGCGTAGGTTGGGCTGAGTCCGCGAAGCCCAACACATCCCCCGCGCCGGCCAAGATCGTTGGGCTTCGCGGACTCAGCCCAACCTACCGCTAATCTGTTGTTTTATAGGGCGGCTTACGTCCAATTCGCCCGCTTGGCCCGTGCCGGGTTGGGCAAAACCCCCGCCGGCCAGTATCCTACCGGCCCGTTTCCCACGCTTGCCCCATGCCGCTTCTTTACATCCGCACTTTCGGCTGCCAGATGAACGAGTACGACTCCACCAAGATGGTGGACGTGCTGCGCGAGTCCGGCGGCTACGAGCTCACCGACGAGCCGGCGCTGGCTGACTTGGTGCTGCTCAACACCTGCTCGATTCGTGAGAAAGCGCAGGAGAAAGTGTTCTCGCAGCTGGGCGAGTGGCGGCTGCTCAAGAAGCAAAAGCCCGAGCTGATCATCGGCGTCGGTGGCTGCGTCGCCAGCCAGGAGGGCGCGGGCATTACCAGGCGCGCGCCGTTCGTCGACCTGGTGTTCGGCCCGCAGACGCTGCATCGCCTGCCGGAGATGATCCGCGAACTGCGTTCCAGCGGCCGCTCCGTCATCGATATCAGTTTTCCCGAGATCGAGAAGTTCGATCACCTGCCTGCAGCGCGCGCCGTGGGTGCGACCGCGTTCGTGTCCATCATGGAAGGCTGCAGCAAGTACTGCACGTTCTGTGTCGTGCCGTATACGCGTGGCGAAGAAATCAGCCGGCCGTTCGACCCGGTGATGGCGGAGGTGCGCCAGCTCGCAGCTCAAGGCGTGCGTGAGATCACGCTGCTCGGGCAGAACGTGAATGCCTATGCCGGTCCGATGGACGACGGCACCGAATGCGACCTCGGCACGCTGATCTATGCCATCGCCGAGATCGACGGCGTGGAGCGCATCCGCTTCATGACTTCGCATCCGCTGGAGTTCAATGATTCGCTGATCGAGGCGTATCGCGACGTGCCGAAGCTTGCGAACTATCTGCACCTGCCGGTGCAGTCCGGTTCCGATCGCGTGCTTGCCGCGATGAAGCGCGGTTACACGGCGCTGGAGTACAAGCAGAAGATCCGCAAGCTGCGCGCCGTGCGGCCCGGCATCAGCATCTCCTCCGATTTCATCGTCGGATTTCCGGGCGAGTCCGAGCGCGATTTCGCCGCGACGCTGCAACTGATCGACGACGTGGGTTTCGATCAGTGTTTCAGTTTCATCTACAGCCGCCGTCCCGGCACGCCGGCCGCCTCGCTGCCCGACGACGTGACCCATGCGCACAAGCAGCAGCGCCTGGAAGCGCTGCAGGCGCGCATCAGCGCGAACGCGAAAGCAATCAGCGAAAGCATGGTCGGCACCGTGCAGCGCGTGCTGGTGGAGCGCCCCTCGCGCCGCCTGGCGCCGCAGCTTGCCGGCCGCACGGAGAACATGCGCTGGGTGAACTTTGACGGCCCGGACACGTTGATCAACCAGTTTGCCGACGTGCTGGTGACCGAGGCGTTGCGCAATTCGCTGCGGGGCCGCCTCGCGGACGACGTTTCCCTCGGCACATCAGCGCGAACCGACATGACGTGCGCCGTCTGACAGCGCATCCTTCGCTCACCATGATCTGCTGAGAAATCCACCGCTTGAACGCCTCCGTCGCCACTCGCGACCTGTCCTTCGATCCCGTCGACAACGTGCGGCTCGCCAACTTCGTGGGCCCCATGGACGAGAACCTGCGCCACGTGGAGGCGCGGCTGGGCGTGCAGGTGCGGCGCCGTGGGGCTTGGATGGAAGTCTCCGGCCCGGAGCCGGCGACGCTCGCGGCTGAGCATGTACTGCGCGATTTGTTCGCACTGTCCGCCATCGAATCGCTGACGCCGGAGCGCGTGCACCTCGCGCTGCAGGAAGTCGGCATGCAAGCCCCCGCGGTGGCGATAACGCGCGCGCCCGAGGAAGTGTCGATCCAGACGCAGCGCGGCGGCATTCGCGGCCGCGGTCCGAACCAGAAGCAGTACCTGCAGAACATTCGCAGCAGCGACCTGACGTTCGGCATCGGGCCGGCCGGCACGGGCAAGACCTATCTTGCGGTCGCGTGCGCCGTCGAAGCGTTGCAGACCGACAAGGTGCGGCGGATCGTGCTGGTGCGTCCCGCGGTCGAAGCCGGCGAACGCCTGGGGTTTCTGCCCGGCGGCCTGGCGGAGAAAGTCGATCCGTACCTGCGGCCCATGTACGACGCGCTGTACGACATGATGGGCTTCGATCGCGTGGCGCGCGCCGTCGAGCGGCAGATCATCGAGATCGCGCCGCTGGCGTTCATGCGCGGCCGTTCGCTCAACGATTCCTTCATCATCCTGGACGAGGCGCAGAACACCTCGGTCGAACAGATGAAGATGTTCCTGACGCGCCTGGGCTTCGGCTCCAAGGCCGTCGTGACCGGCGACATCACGCAGACCGACCTGCCGAAGCAGCAGTTGTCGGGACTGAAGAACGCGATGCGGGTGTTGCCCGAGGTGCAGGGCGTGGCGTTCACGTATTTCACATCCAAGGATGTGGTGCGTCACCCGCTCGTGCAGCGCATCGTGGAAGCCTATGAAAGCCGGCAGGAAGCGGACGAGCAGGCCGAGCGCGACAGCCATGCCAGCCGCAACCGCAACGAACCCTTCAATCCGAACGGGATGCGCGGGACTTGAAGGTGAGCGTGACGATCCAGCTGGCCGGCGCCCGCCGTGGCGTGCCGCACTCGCGCAGCCTGAGCCGCTGGGCGCAGGCTGCAGCGGACGTCGTCAAGGCGCCGAAGCGCCAGGATGGCGCGCGCGAGCTGACCATCCGTGTCGTCGGCGCGCCAGAAAGTCGCCGGCTCAACCGCCTGTGGCGCGGCAAAGACAAGCCCACCAACGTACTGTCGTTTCCCGCCGCCCCGACTTTGAGCAGTGCCTGGACCCCGGCCGCCAGCGTGCCGCTCGCCCTGGGCGACATCGCCATCTGCGCGCCTGTCGTCGCCCGCGAGGCCCGCGAGCAGGCCAAGCCGGCCCAGGCTCACTGGGCGCACATGGTCGTGCACGGCGTGCTGCATCTGTTAGGGTACGATCACGAGATCGATCGCGATGCCGACGTCATGGAGGCGCGCGAAACGGACATACTTGCGGGTCTGGGGTATTCAAATCCATATGTCTGAGGAACAGGGTGCTACCGGTCGCTGGCTGCGGCGCATCACCGATACCTTCAGCGGTGAACCGCGGGACATGGAAGACCTCACGACCATGCTTGCGAACGCCAAGCAGCGCGGCATCATCAACCCCGACGCATTCGAGATGCTCGAAGGGGTGTTGCAGGTGGTCGAGCTGCAGGTGCGCGACATCATGGTGGCGCGCTCGCAGATGGTCGTCGTCAACCGCGACGATCCGCCCGAGGAAATCCTGCCCAGCGTCATCGAGTCCGGCCACTCCCGCTTTCCGGTGATCGGCGACGACCGCGACCAGATCGTCGGCATTTTGCTGGCGAAAGACATGCTCCGGTATTTTGTGGGTAGTGGCGTGGGCGGCGGCAAAGAGAACTTCGACATCAAGGAATGCCTGCGGCCCGCGGCGTTCATTCCCGAGAGCAAGCGCCTCAACGTGCTGCTGAAGGAATTCCGCGCGAGCCATCACCACATGGCCATCGTGGTCGACGAGTACGGCGGCGTCTCCGGGCTGGTCACCATCGAGGACGTGCTCGAACAGATCGTCGGCGACATCGGCGACGAATACGACGTCGACGACGATCTGGACATCCGCAAGGAAGGCGAACGGCAGTTCACCGTGAAGGGCCAGACGCGCATCGACGAGTTCAATACTTTCTTCGGCACCGACTTCAGCGACGAAGAGTTCGACACCATCGGCGGCCTGGCGATCAATTTCCTGAGCCGGCTGCCGCGCCGCGGCGAGTCCTTCGAACTCGGCGGCCTGGGCTTCAAGGTACTGCGCGCCGACCGCCGCCGTCTCGACATGTTGCGCGTCGTCACGGCGCAAGACATCGTACCCAAAGAAGACTGACGCGCTCGCAACGTGCAGCATTTCTTCCAGACTCGTCTCGCGCTCTGGCTCGCGCTTCCTGTGGGCGCGCTGTTGTCACTCGCGTTCGCGCCGTTCGATGCGTGGCCGCTGGCTGTCGTGTGCATGACGTATCTGTTCTTCGCGTGGCACATCGCCGAACCGCGCCGCGCGGCGAAGTTCGGTTTCCTGTTCACGGCCGGCCTGTTCCTCGCCGGCACGTATTGGCTGTATCACACCATCCATGAAGTCGGCCATGCGCCGGCCTGGATCGCGCTGTTCCTGATGTTCGGCATGGTTGCGATCATCGGCGGCTACTGCGCTGCCGTGGGCTACGCGATCGCCCGGTGGCTGCGTCCGTATCTGGCGGCGCGCATGGTGCGCGCCGAGTATTCGGCCCAGCCGGCGCCGCAAATGGGGACGTTTCCGATGTTCACGCTGCTGGTCATGCCTGCGATGTGGACGCTGCTCGAATGGTTTCGCGGCTGGTTCATGAGCGGCTTTCCGTGGTTCGCGCTGGGCTATTCGCAGACCGACACGCCGCTTGCCGGCTTCGCGCCCGTCGGCGGCGTGTACACGATCAGCCTGCTCGTCGCGATTTCCGCCGGCGCAGTCGTTGGGCTCATCGCCGGTAACACGCGCTCGCGCATCGTCGCCGTGCTTGCGCTCGCGGTGATCTGGTCCAGCGGCGCCGTACTGCGCCAGCACCAGTGGACGCAGCCGGTCGGCAAGCCGCTCACTGCCGCCATCGTGCAGGGCGCCGTGCCCCAGGATCAGAAATGGAGCGTGCAGTTCCGCGACTCGACGCTGCGCCTGTACCAGGAACTAAGCCTGCCGCACATGGGCAAGGACATCATCCTGTGGCCCGAATCGGCGCTGCCCGACCTGCCCGAAAACCTGCGCGAGTATCTCGCCACGATGTGGCGTACGGCCCGCGCCCATCACACGACGCTGATCACCGGCGTGCTGCATTTCGGCGACGGCGGCAACGACGATGTTCGCAACGGCCTGCTCGCGCTGGACGAAGAAGCACAGTGGTACGACAAGCGCAGGCTGGTGCCGTTCGGTGAAACTTTTCCGGTGCCGGACTTCGTCAGATCGTGGATGAGGCTCAAGGATCTGCCTTACTCCGACATCACGCCCGGTGCGCGCGACCAACCCGCGTTGCGCGCGGCGGGGCAGAGGATCGCCGCCACCATCTGCTACGAAGATGCCTACGGCGCGGAGCAACTTGCGGTGCTGAAGGAAGCGACGCTGCTGGTCAACGTCACCAACGACGCCTGGTTCGGCGATACGACGGCTGCGCACCAGCATCTGCAGATCAGCCGCATGCGTGTCATCGAAGCGGGCCGGCCGCTGTTGCGCGCGGCGAACGACGGGATCTCAGCCATCATCGCCGTCGGCGGCCGTGTCGAGAAAACGCTGCCGCGCTTCCGGCCCGACGTGCTCACCGGCAGCGTCCAGCCGCACACCGGATTGACGCCGTATGCGCGCGTCGGCAACTGGCCGCTGGTCGGTGTATGTTTCGCGTTGTTGTGTGTCGGCTTGTGGCCCTGGTTGCGCAGTCTGAAGTGAACGCGCCGCGGCATGACGGAATTGATATGTCCAATAGATCAAGTCCGGTACCGGTGTTTCCTCGCACGCTGTAGTGCGCATAGCGAATGCGCTCTCGAAGTTGATCCAACAGGCGAGTCGACCAGCAACGCTGGTCTACCCATACGTACATCCGTGTTATACCTGGCCGTATATACAGTATCGAGACCTTATTGTTTTCTGCAAGAGTGACTTGCGGCGGAAACGCGTCCAATGTTATCTACCAGCCACGATGTTGTCCGTCAGTACTGGATTAGCGAAAACAAGTTAGAAGGCGATAAGAGTGTGTGTTCTCACAGCGTGCCTTGCTTCACGGATGGTGCCATCGGCACGAAGAAATCCAGCGCATCGGCATCTGTCATTGCGCAGCGTCTCCGAAGCATTCGAAGAGATTGCGGAATCAGATATCGTAGAGGTAGCCGAACCATTTCAGAGGTCCACCGCCACTCGTCAGCATCGGCAGCAGGCCGTCGCAATCCTAGCGTTGCGTTCGGCGCCACACTCAAGCAGCGCTCGTACCAGCATTGAGTTCGCAGGCATCATCAAGCAACATCGCCTTATAACAAGCCATCCAACCCGATCGCGCGTAAAACGCGCTCCGGGTTAATGGCAGCGTTGGGCCAGTAAAGCATGAGGGTTCGCGGCTTCTATGCGTATCCATTGCGGCATCTCAATCACAAGCCCTGGCGGTTGGCGACGATTCCGCGAGAGAACTTCCGGGGTGCAATTCGCGGCGCGGTCGCACGAGATAGGCTGTTGTATCCCTCACCTGCGAAAGCGGCGCAACGAAAGATACGGCTGCGGCTCGTCTCTGCATATGTCCGTCGGTTTGGTCCGGATGAGTTCGCAGTTCAGTTCAGCCACGAAAGAATGCAGCCTCAAGCGCGCAGCAACTGGTTGCCGAACGGCTACGCCTGGTGGCGTGAGCGGATCAAGAGTTCGCCGCATCGTGCCCGCTGGTATGGTGCGAGTTAGGCCCAACAACACGCTGGTTCCGACTCGCAACGGCGAAGCGCCGTTGCTTGCGGCACAGCGTGGGCGTTGGGCGTTGACATGAAGGCAGGCGTGCGAATAGCCATCGCATCAGTCATAACTGGATGGGTGCTACCAATCTCGGCACTGATCGGTGTCGAGATTGCAGATCATTTTCGATCAGCCGAGTCTGATGACGTGGGCTTCGGTGTGATGGCATTTGGATTGGTCGTCCTGACATGCATGCTGTCTTCAATCGCGATGCTCGCGGCAACGGTCAGCCTTGTTCGGACGGAGCCTTCGACGATGACGAGAGCCTTTTTTCGCGCGGGGATTTGCGGTGTCCTACTGCTCGTCGCCTTCCTTTTAGCAATGTTGTACAAAAGCTATGCATGAGCCCGACAAGCCGCTGGTTCCGACTCGCAAAAGCGAGGCGCTTTTGCTCGCGGCACAGCGGTGGCGTTAGCGTTCCATGAAACAGGCTGCCCGAACAGTTGATAAAGTGTACTTACAGTTCGTTGCCGGACCTGGAGATGACGGCAGATGGCTCGAGGTGTGCATTGCTAATGCGGACGGCTCGCTGTCGAACGCGGAACCGTACCCATTGCTTAAGGTGTCGGAATTAGACGATAGCCGGCTGTGGGTTGAGTTGCCGACGAGCTTCGGACCAGTACGAATCCTACTGTCGGAGCTAGAGCGGGCGATCGAAGTTGCGAGGCAGGGAGTTGCCTCTGAACGAAAAATCAATGAAACACGCTAACAAGCCGCTGGTTCCGACTCGCAAAGGCGAAGCACCTTTGCTGGCGGCGCAGCGGCGGCGTTGGGCGGCAGAAATATGAAACAAGAGCAACGCCTTGTAGCTGAGCTGTATCGATACATCGCGCCGTTCATTGACGCATCCAAAGACGTTTATGTAAGTCTTGACGGTCAAGCTGCACTCCTCGGCGTTCAAGCAAAGCGCTTTCTCGACGGAACAATCCCGGATCTCTGGTTTACCCTCATCGGAAACAGGCATTCGTCGCACATCGAAGCCAAGGCTCTCAATCCGAAGGATAAGGTACTACTAATGCAGAGCCAGCTGCGTGCATGGAGGACGTCAGGCCGGGGCCGGCACAAACCCCATTTCTGGGTTGCTGTAAGTAATGCGTTCGATCGCTTCTATCTTTGGGAGCAAGCTGATTTCGTCCATATTCTCGAGCGGAGCAAGAGCAAGCAAAAAACCGTGTCTGTATCCATGCCGAGCAGCCATCGTAGCTTCGGTTCCGTTGTAGAGCTTGCGCTCGCGGTTCTGCAGCGAGCCCAACAAACCGTTGCAGCCGATCGCCGCGAAGACGCGGCTCCGGCTGAACAGTAGCGTTGGGCTGCAGGAGGGCGCTATGAAACGTACGTGGGCGATCATTGGCGTCGACAATGTGCCCGCCAGTTTCTGCCGCACTACGGTGCCGGGTCGCGGGTGTCGCGGGTTCGCAGCGAAGTGTAGTTTGACGAGCCGAGGCCAATGACCGAGAAACCCGTGATACCCGCGACCCGGCACAGGATCCCGTTGATGGAGTTTTCGCTCCGGGATCCCGACGGCTACTACGTTACGATCAGTTCACTCAATGCGGCCTAACATCACTGGAGGTCGCGCGCGTTGCGCGCCCGACTCGCAAAAGCGATGCGCCTTTGCTCGCGGCTCAGCCGGGGCGTTGGGCTGCAAGAGTGAATATCAGTTCCGAGCGGCATCACCCTCTGACGTTTCCGCGGAAACGTCACGGCGCTGAGTCGGCTGGTACTTATGACTATCGCGTCGCCATCACCGCGCGCAGCGCAGCGCAGCGCTGCTGCTCGCTCGGATAACACCGGGCTGCTTCAAGCTCGCTTGCATCGGTCAGGTCAGTGGCCCAACAAATGTGCTGCACGCGACGCGCGAAGACGCACGCGCGCGAGCACGAACGTTCGGTCTCAAGATTAGTGGAGCGAAATACGTGTACGAGTTGTTGATCCTTGCGTCCGCGTGAGAGATTTTGGTGCCGGGCTTGCCTTATTTGCCATTCGAGCGTGACAACTTTGCAAAGTTAGCAGAGGCCTCCGGTGCCGGCGCAAGGGATCGTGGGATTTGGCAGCGGCTGCTACTTTGCACTACGGTGCCGCACTACGGTGCCGGGTCGCGGGTGTCGCGGGTTCGCAGCGAAGTGTAGTTTGACGAGCCGAGGCCAATGACCGAGAAACCCGTGATACCCGCGACCCGGCACAGGATCCCGCATATAACAAGCCGCTCAAAACCGACGCGCCGCAAGCGGCGCGCGTTTTAGCGGCGGCGTTAGGTGTCTATGAGCCCAGCTCTTTCAGCCTTTCAAGCGCTTTGCCACGAGTACTACACATGCTATGTGTTCGCTGCTGATGGCATGGAAAAGCATGTGGTGACGTTGCCCATCGATCCTCAGAAGTATCCGAACCAGAAGATCTACATCGGTCATACTCACCCCGACGAAGGCAATGCTCAGTCGGTGATGAGCGCGGCGAAAGCGGCAGCGGGCGCGCAGCGAGACGGCGAGTTCCCGGATATCATCGCCAAGGCACTACTGATCAGAATGTACGCGGAATGGGATGAACGCTACCGCCATCAAATCGCCGAGGAATTCTCAGTGGAGCCGAAGTGCGTACGGTCGGACTTAGTGGGTGATCTTCGGCGCGTTCGCCACTGGATAGTGCATAGCAAATCAGTGGTTGGGGCAGACGTCACCAAAATTTGCGTTCTTCCATGGAAGCTTGTTGAAGGAGACGCTCTTCGTGTTACATCGGCAATGTTTCGCGAGTTTGTCGACTGCATCAACAGCATGCAGGTCAAAGTCGGCACCTAACAAATGTTTCGAGCCGACGGGACGAAACGCACGCGGCTCAACAATGGCGTTGGGCCGCATGAATGTATATGAGTTCTGAGCGGCATCACCCTGTGACGTTTCCGCGGAAACGTCACAGCGCTGGGGTTGACTGGTGATGGCCATCAGCACGACATCCCGGCGCGCCTGGTGATAGGCCGCGTTTGAGACGATGACGCCGGGTCGCTGCTTGCTGGCGGACTGATCGGTGAACGGGAAAGGCACGAGGACGACATCGCCGAAGTGGTAGGCCATAACAGGTCTCGTTCTGGGGAAGATCTGATCATCTGATCAGATCAGGCGGTGGGACTGTTTATCGACGTACGCTGCGTAATGAATCCACGAGAGACGACGGTCGAGTGATTACAGCCGATCGTACTCGGCGTCCTCGGGGTTATCCCAGACCGCCTTGAATGCAGGCTCAGAGATCTGTGCGGCGGCATGGGTCAGTCGCTGCTCTTCATCGCGGCTGCGCAGGAAATCCACGAAATCCTCCACCTCCGCACGCCGCTGCGGCGGCAGGCTCTTCAACTTCTCGATCAGCACTTGATCATCGCGCACGTTCATTGCCTGCCCATCCGGTGTTGAGGGAGCGTATTCCGCCGCTGCCGGCAGGGCATTCCGCGTGATGCCGGCCCCTGATTCCGGCGCGTGGCGGCTCGGTGAGGCAGGGTGATATAACTTTGGTGGACGAGCGGGTTGCGCGTCAAGCCGCGTGAGTGTCGGCGGGGAACGCTTAAGGCTTTGTCAGGCGCCGAGCCTGCGTCCGGTTTATCATGCGCGCCACGCCCTCCGGGCCCGTCACTACAGGTCATTCGTGGAAAATCTCTACCAGGTCATCCTGCTGGGCATCATCGAGGGCATCACCGAATTCCTGCCCATCTCCAGCACCGGACACCTGCTGATCGCCCAGCATTGGCTGGAGCGCCGCTCCGACCTGTTCAACGTTGCAATCCAGGCCGGCGCCATTCTCGCCGTCGTGGTGATCTACTGGCGGCGCCTGTGGGACATGACGCGGCACTGTTCGCGACCCGAGAATCGTGACTATCTCGGCAAGCTGGCCGCGTCGTTCCTGATCACGGTGGTTGGCGGCCTGATCGCGAAGAAGCTGGGCTTGAAGCTGCCGGAGACGGTTGCGCCGGTCGCGTGGGCGCTCATCATCGGCGGCTTTGCGATCTTCGCCATCGAAGCGTACGCGGCGCGCCAGCCGGTCAGTGAACGGCTGACCTGGAAGGTCGCGTTCTGGGTCGGCATCGGCCAGATCATCGCGGCCGTGTTTCCCGGCACGTCGCGTTCGGCCGCGACTATTTTCGCGGCGATGCTGGCAGGCATGACGTCGCGCGCAGCCGCTGCGGATTTCGCGTTCATCGTCGGCATTCCGACCATGTTTGCCGCGACCGCTTACGAGACTTACGAGCTGTACAAGTCCGGCGGCATGGCGGACGAACACTGGAGCGATCTCGCCGTCGGTTTCGTCGTATCGGCCGTCGTCGCGTTCATTGTGGTGAAGTGGTTGCTGCATTACGTGCAGACGCACCGCTTCACGCCGTTCGCGTGGTATCGACTCATCCTTGGCGCAGCATTGCTGGTGGCGGCTGTATGAAATCCAACCGGCTGACCACGTACATCATCGTCGGCATGATCGCCGGCATCGTCGCGGGCTACATCTGCCACGCGTCCTTTCCTGCGTCGAGCACCGGTTTCGCCGCGACGGCGTCGCTGTTGCCGACGGCGTTCCTGCGCCTCATCAAGATGATCATTGCGCCGTTGGTGTTCGCGACGCTGGTCGTGGGCATCGGCAAGATGGGCGACATCGCGACCGTGGGGCGCGTCGGCGGCAAGGCGCTGGGCTGGTTCATCTGCGCGTCGCTGATCTCGCTGACGCTCGGGCTGATGTTGGTCGGCTGGCTCGAACCGGGCAAGTCGATGCAGCTTGAGATTCCGGCGGCCGATGCGGCGTCGGGCGTCGAGGCCACCGGCCTGTCGTTGCAGGGATTCATCACGCACCTGATCCCGACGAGCATCTTCGACGCGATGGCGCGCAACGAAATCCTGCAGATCGTCATCTTCTCGCTGTTCTTCGGCACCGCGATGGCGGCGCTGGGCGAGCGCGCGCGTGCGGTGATCGACGCGCTCGACGCGGTCTCGCACATCATGCTGAAGGTCACCGGCTACGTGATGATGTTCGCGCCGCTGGCCGTGTTCGGCGCGCTCGCCAGCATCGTGGCGAAGGAAGGGCTCGACATCATCCGTGTCTACGGCGTGTTCGTCGGCGAGTTCTATCTCGGCCTGTTCCTGCTGTGGGCGGTGCTGATCGCACTGGGCTCGGTGTTCATCGGCCCGAGCGTGTTGCGGCTGATCCGCCGCCTGCGCGAGCCGATCCTGCTTGCGTTCTCCACCGCCAGCTCCGAAGCGGCGTATCCGAAGACGCTGGAAGAGCTGGAGCGTTTCGGTTGCAGCAACCGCATCGCCAGCTTCGTGCTGCCGGTGGGCTACTCGTTCAACCTCGACGGCTCGATGATGTACTGTACGTTCGCGGTGATGTTCATCGCGCAGGTGTACGGCATCGATATTTCCATCGGCCAGCAGCTCGTGATGGTGGCCATCCTGATGCTGACCTCGAAAGGCATGGCCGGCGTGCCACGCGCATCGCTGGTCGTGATCGCCGCGACGCTGCCGCAGTTCGGCATCCCCGAAGCCGGCATGTTGCTGCTGCTCGGCATCGACCACTTCCTCGACATGGGCCGCTCGGCGACCAACGTCATCGGCAACAGCATCGCCACTGCGGCGGTGGCGAAGTGGGAAGGGGAATTGCAGTCGGGAGCGCACGCGGCGCGAACGGAGTAGCGCGTAGGTTGGGCTGAGTCTTCGAAGCCCAACATTGTTACGCCGCAAAGATTGTTGGGCTTCGAAGACTCTGCCAAACCTACAACCACTTCGCCTTGCGGAGCATGTAGAACAGGTAGCCGTCGATTCCCGCCATCAGCGCCATCGTGGCCGCATAGCCGTAGCGCCAGTGCAGCTCGGGCATGTACTCGAAGTTCATGCCGTAGATGCCCGCGATCAGCGTCGGCACCGCGACGAGTGCGCCGTACGCGGCCAGCCGCTTCATCGTGTCGTTTTCCTGCAGCTGGATCATCGACAGGTTCACCGAAATGGCGGTGGACACCGTGTCGCGCTCGGATTCGATGGTCTGGTTCAGCCGCTGCAGGTGATCGTAGACGTCGCGGAAATACTCGCGCATGCCGCTGCACACGGCTGGCACGCGGCTGCCCGACAGGTTGCCGACGCCTTCGGCCAGCGGCGCGACCGCGTGGCGGACGATCATCAGTTTCTGCTTCAGGGCGTACAAGGACTCGATGTTGGCGCGCGGCGAGCTGTTGGAAAAGATCTTCTCCTCGATGGCTTCCAGTTCCACCTCCAGCCGGTCGAGCAGGGGAAAGTAGCGGTCGACCACCGAATCCATCAACGCATACAGCACGTAACCCGCGCCTTGCTTGAGTAGCTCGGGTTCGCGTTCGGCACGGGCGCGCACGTCCTGGAAGCCCTTCTTGGTGCGGGCGCGCACCGACAGCACGTAATTGCGGCCGGTGAAAATGTTGACCTCGCCCGCGCGCAGTTCGCCTTCCTCCTCCTCCTCGATGATGTGCAGCACGACGAACAGCGAATCGCCGTACTCCTCGATCTTGGCGCGCTGGTGGCCGTGGCGCGCGTCCTCAACGGCCAGCGGATGCAGGTTGAACTGCTCCTGCATCTGTTCGAGCGCCGCGGCGTCCGCCTCGACCAAGGCCACCCATACGAAGCAGCCGGGCTGGTCCAGGTAGTTGTGAATCTCCGACACGTCGATGTCGGCGAGTTTGCGACCGTCGCGATAGACGACACAGCTGATCAGCATTAAACAGTCCCTCGATTCACGACGGCATAGTGTATGCGCGCCAGGCGCTGTTTTCCTTATCGATGCGTGCGTCTTTATGGATTCTTTATGGGTGCGCCGCGCCTTCCTACGGCAATTTAACGCGGCGGCGCGTAGCTTCTCAGGCTCGGCAAAGGAGCGAGAACAACCATGTCGGATCTACTGTTCCTGGGTCTCATCGTGGCGTTGTATGCGGTCACGCACGGCATGGTCGTGGCGTTCGCCGCCCTGGGGAAAATCGAATGACGCTGCTGCAACTGCTGGCGAATGTCGCGGCCGCACTCGCCGCGTATCTCATTTACGCGCTGCTCAAAGCAGAGAAGTTTTAGGGCGGAGAAATCTGATGACGATCGAAGCAATCCTGCTGGGCGTCGTGCTGCTCGGCATCGTGACGCTCTGCGCCAAGCCGTTGGGCGCGTATATCGCGGACGTAATGGCAGGCAAACCCATACTGGCGGTGCGCCTGGGCGCGCCAACCGAGCGTGCGGTGTACGCAATGGCGGGCGTGGACCCGGCTAAGGAAACCGGTTGGAAGCGATACGCCATGGACGTACTGCTGTTCAGCGTATGCGGAGCGCTGTTCGTCTATGTGCTGCAGCGGTTGCAGTACTGGCTGCCCTTGAACCCGCAGCAGTTCGGCAACGTGACGCCGGACTCATCCTTCAATACCGCGGTGAGCTTCGTGACCAATACCAACTGGCAGGGGTATTCGGGTGAATCGACGCTGAGCTATTTCACGCAGATGGCGGGACTGGCGGTGCAGAATTTCGTGTCCGCTGCCACCGGCATCGCCGTGGCTGTCGCGCTCATCCGTGGCTTCGCACGTCATTCGGCCGCCACCATCGGCAACTTCTGGGTCGACCTGACGCGCGTCACGCTGTACGTTCTCGCGCCCATCGCCGTGCTTATCGCGCTGCTGCTCGTTTCGCAGGGCGTAATCCAGAATTTCCACGGCTACAAGGAAGTCACGACACTTGCCACTACTCAATACAGCCGGCCGCAGTTGGACGCGGCGGGCGAGCCGGTCAAGGATGCGGCTGGCAACGCGCTGCAGGAAGCGGCGACAGCCACCACGCAGACGCTGCCCATGGGGCCAGTCGCCTCGCAGGAGGCGATCAAGGAACTGGGCACGAACGGCGGCGGCTTCTTCAACGCCAATTCGGCGCATCCGTATGAGAATCCGAACACGCTGACCAACTTCATCGAACTCTTCGCCATTCTGTTGATCCCGATCGCACTGACCTTCACGTTCGGGCGGATGGTCGGCGACCGGCGCCAGGGTTGGGCGGTGCTTACGGCGATGGCCGTGCTGTTCGTGTCGCTATGGCTGGTCGCCGCTCACTACGAGCAGCAGGGCAATCCGCTGGTAGCGCAGCTCGGCGCGGATATCGCCCGCAGCGACACGCAACCGGGCGGCAACATGGAAGGCAAGGAAGCGCGCTTTGGCATCGGCGCCTCGGCCTTGTTTGCGGCAGTCACCACCACCACCTCGACGGGCGCCGTCAATGGCATGCACGACTCGATGATGCCGCTGGGAGGGCTGGTGCCCCTGTTCCTGATTCAGTTGGGCGAGGTCGCTTTCGGCGGCGTAGGTTCCGGTTTGTATGGAATGCTGATCTACGCGCTGCTAGGCGTATTCATCGCCGGGCTGATGATCGGACGTACCCCGGAGTATCTCGGCAAGAAGATCGAAGCCTTCGACATGAAGATGACCTCGATCGCGATCCTCGCCACGCCCGTCGTCGTGCTGATCGGCACCGCGATTGCGGTTGCCGCGGCGGCGGGCAAGATCGGCGTGGCGAATCCGGGCGTGCACGGCTTCTCCGAGATTCTTTACGCGTTCAGTTCCGCCGGCAACAACAACGGCAGCGCCTTCGCCGGGCTGTCCGCGAATACGCCCTTCTACAACACCGCGCTGGGAGTGGCGATGTGGTTCGGCCGCTTCTGGGTGCTCGTGCCCGTACTCGCGATAGCGGGCTCGCTGGCCGCGAAAAAACGCTCGCCGGTCACTGCCGGAACGATGCCGACGCACGGTCCGCTGTTCATCGTGCTGCTCATCGGGTCGGTGTTGCTGATAGGCGCCCTGACTTACGTGCCGGCGCTGGCGCTGGGCCCGATCGCCGAACACCTGATGCTGAATCAGGCCCTGGGTGCTGCGCCGTAGCGCGCTCGCCATTCCACGCTCAAAGCAATTTCGAGTCCAATCCCATGAGTCGCGCAAAGCTCTCGATGTTCGACGGCAGGCTGATCGGCCCGGCACTGCTGGATTCGGTGCGCAAGCTGGATCCGCGCGCGCAGTGGCGCAATCCAGTGATGTTCGTGGTCTACGTGGGCGCGATCATCACGTCGATCCTGTGGGCACAGTCGCTGGACGGCGTCGGCGAAGGATCATCGGGATTCATCGCCGGCGTCGCCGCCTGGCTGTGGATCACCGTGCTGTTCGCGAACTTCGCCGAAGCGCTGGCGGAAGGCAGAAGCAAAGCGCAGGCGGCTGCGCTGCGCGGCCTGAAGCAGACCGTCCAGGCGAAGACGCTGACGCACTACAAGCACCGTGCTCCGTACCTGAAGGTGCCGGCGACCGATCTGCGCATCGATGACATCGTGCTCGTGGAGGCCGGTGACATCGTGCCGGCGGACGGCACCGTCATCGATGGCGCCGCGTCGGTGGACGAGAGCGCGATTACCGGCGAATCGGCGCCGGTCATCCGGGAATCCGGCGGCGATTTTTCTGCCGTGACCGGCGGCACCAAGGTGCTGTCCGACTGGATCGTCGTCAAGGTCACGGTCAATCCCGGCCAGACGTTCATCGACCGCATGATCGCGATGGTGGAGAGCGCCAAGCGCCAGAAGACGCCGAACGAAGTGGCGCTGACCATCCTGCTGGTCGCACTGACGCTGGTGTTCCTGCTTGTCACCGTGACGCTCCTGCCATTCTCGGTGTACGGCGTCGAAGCGACGGCGCTGGGTAAACCGGTGACGATCACGGCCCTGATCGCGCTGCTGGTGTGCCTGATTCCCACGACCATCGGCGGGCTGCTGTCGGCCATCGGCATCGCCGGCATGAGCCGCATGATGCAGGCAAATGTCATCGCGACCTCGGGCCGCGCCGTCGAGGCGGCCGGCGACGTGGATGTGCTGCTGCTGGACAAGACTGGCACGATCACTCTCGGCAACCGGCAGGCTGCCGAATTCCTGCCGGCCAGCGGCATCACCGAACAGCAGCTTGCCGATGCGGCGCAACTCGCCTCGCTGGCGGATGAGACTCCCGAAGGCCGCAGCATCGTGGTCCTCGCCAAGCGCTTCAATATTCGGGAGCGCTCCTCGCAGAACGTCACGTTCGTGCCGTTCTCCGCGCACACGCGCATGAGCGGCGTGGATATCGGCGAGCGCCGGGTCCGCAAGGGCGCGCCCGACGCGATACGCAAGCACGTCGCGGCTCTCGACCGGCCGTTCCCAGAAGAAGTGACGCAGATGATCGAGAAGGTCGCGCGTCGCGGCAGCACGCCGCTGGTGGTTGCGGACGATGCGATCGTGCTCGGCGTCATCGAGCTCAAGGACATCGTCAAGGGAGGCATCAAGGAGCGCTTCGCCGAACTGCGCCGCATGGGCATCAAGACGGTGATGATCACCGGCGACAACCAGCTCACGGCCGCGGCGATCGCTGCGGAGGCTGGCGTCGATGACTTTCTGGCCGAGGCCACGCCGGAGATGAAGCTCAAGCTCATCCGCGAGCACCAGGCGCAGGGGCGCTTGGTGGCAATGACGGGTGACGGCACCAACGATGCGCCGGCGCTGGCGCAGGCGGACGTCGCCGTGGCGATGAACTCCGGCACGCAGGCGGCGAAGGAAGCCGGCAACATGGTCGACCTGGACTCCAATCCCACCAAGCTCATCGAAGTGGTCGAGACCGGCAAGCAGATGCTGATGACGCGCGGTTCGCTCACCACCTTCAGCATCGCCAACGACCTGGCGAAGTATTTCGCCATCATTCCGGCCGCCTTCGCGACGACCTATCCGCAGTTGAACGCCCTCAACGTCATGCATCTGCAGACTCCCGCCTCGGCAATCCTGGCGGCGGTCATATTCAATGCACTGATCATCGTGATCCTGGTGCCGCTCGCGCTGAAGGGCGTGAAATACCGGCCGCTGGGCGCGGCCATGCTGCTGCGGCGCAACCTGCTGGTCTACGGGCTCGGCGGCATCATCGTCCCGTTCATCGGCATCAAACTGATCGACATGGTGCTGACACTGCTGGGCATGGCTGGACGATGACGCCTGCGCTACGACTACGCTGAAGAGGAATCGACAATGATTACGCAATTGCGCCCCGTGCTGGTCATCTTCACTTGCCTTACTGTGCTGATGGGAGGGTTGTATCCGCTCTTCATCACGGGCGTGAGCGCAGCGGTATTTCCGCGGCAGGCCGCCGGCAGCCTGATCGTGAAGGACAAGGTCGTCATCGGCTCCGATCTGATCGGCCAGCAGTTCACCGATCCGAAGTACTTCTGGGGCCGGCCGTCCGCCACCGCGACGCTGCCTTACAACGCGCTCGCCTCCGGCGGCTCGAATCAGGGGCCGCTCAATCCCGCGTTGCTCGACGCCGTAAAGCAGCGCATCGAAGCGTTGCGCGCCGCGGATCCTGGCAACGCCGCGCGCGTGCCCATCGATCTCGTCACCGCATCGGCGAGTGGCCTGGATCCGCACATCAGCGTGGCGGCCGCGAACTATCAGGCGTCGCGCGTCGCGCGCGTGCGTGGGCTGCCCGGCGAGCAAGTGGCCGCGCTCATACGTGACAACACCGGGCATAGATGGATCGGATTGTTCGGCGAACCGCGCGTCAACGTGCTTGGCTTGAATCTGGCGCTGGATGGCGTTGCGCGGTAGCGCAGCCGCATAATCGCCGCATGCCGTCCGACGCCAACGTCTTCAGACCTTCACCGGACGCGTTGCTGGCGCAGATGAAGCGCGGCGAGCGCGGCCGGCTGAAGATCTTTCTGGGCGCCGCGCCGGGCGTGGGCAAGACCTACGAAATGCTCAGCGTGGCGCGCGGCAAGCTCGCGCAAGGCGTCGCTGTGGTCGTCGGCATCGTCGAGACTCACGGCCGCGCCGAGACGCAAGCGCTGCTCGCCGGGCTGGAGCAGATTCCCAGGCGCCGCATCGAGTATCGCGGCCGCGTGCTCGATGAGCTGGACCTGGATGCGGTACTGGCGCGCAAACCCGCTCTCGCCCTGGTGGACGAACTGGCTCATTCCAACGTGCCGGGCTCGCGCCATGCCAAGCGCTACCAGGATGTGCAGGAACTGCTGGACGCCGGCATCGATGTGTACACGACGCTCAATGTCCAGCACCTGGAAAGCTACAACGACCTGGTCGCCCGCATCACCGGCGTGGAGATCCGCGAGACCGTTCCCGATGCCATCATCGAGCGCGCCAACGACGTCGAACTGATCGATCTGCCGCCCGACGACCTGATCGACCGCCTGCGCCAAGGCAAGGTGTACGTGCCGGATGCGGCGCGTCGCGCGCTCGACAATTATTTCTCGCGCGGCAATCTGCTCGCGCTGCGTGAGCTTGCCTTGCGGGCAGCCGCCGAGCGTGTGGATGACGACATGTCGAGCTTCATGCGCGCCCATGGCATCGAGGGCCCGTGGCCGGCGCGCGGCCGCCTGCTCGTGTGCATCGATGCGACCGGCGCAAGCACTGGCGTATTGCGCGCGGCGAAGCGGCTGGCGGATCAGCGCCATCTGCCGTGGACGGCCATCTGCGTGCAGACGCTAGGCGCAAGCGGGAGCAGCGTGCAGCTCGAAGAGAGTCTGGCGCTGGCCTCGCAACTCGGCGCGGAAACGGCGGTCCTCATGGCGGACCGTGTCGGCGAGGCCATCGTCGACTATGCGCGCTCGCACAATGCCGCGCAGATCGTCATCGGCCGTTCGCGCGCCAGGTATCGCTGGTGGCCGCGCCGCAGGTTGGCGCAATGGCTGTTTGCTCACGCACGCGATTTCGAGATTACGGTGGTGAGCGAAGCGGAGGCCACTTCGACCCCGCGCAGCCGGCCGCCAGGTCAATCGATGCAATCGCGCCTGCGGCTGTCGAACCGCGAGACGTTCGCCGCGGTTGCGTCATGCGCGCTTGCCGTAGGAGTGTCGTATTTCCTCGAACCTTGGGTGGGCATCGAAAATCTGGCACTGATCTTCTTGCTGGCCGTTACTTTCGCTGGCGCCTACGGCGGCCTGGGTGCGGCTTTGTTGAGCAGCACGCTGTGTTTTCTCTCGTACAACTTCCTGTTCACCGAACCGCGCTACACCTTCGCTGTCAATCAGCGCGACGACGTCGCGGCGTTGTTCGTATTCCTTGCCGTTTCCGTCGTCGTGGGACAACTGGCCGGCCGTCTGCGGCGGCAGGCGCAGGACGCATGGCTGGGCACGCAGCGCGTCGAAATGCTCTACGACTTTTCCCGCCGGCTGGCTACCGCCATCGACGAGCGCGATCTGCTGGCCGCCGCCGCGCATGGCATGCGTGAGCTGATGGGACGCCGCTGCATCGTGCTGCGGCGAGTTTCGGATACGCGCATCGAGTCGCCGGCGGAACTCGTACGGGCGCGCGAGTTCGGCGATACCGATCAGGCCGCGGCCGACTGGGCACTGAACCATCGCGAACCTACCGGCCACGGCACCGGCACCTTGCCAGCCGCCGGCTGGTATTTTCTGCCCGTCACCGCCTCGGGGCAGACGTTCGGTGTGATCGCCGTCGATCTGCTCTCCTCGACGGATTCGATCGGCGCGGAGCAAAGCCGCCTGCTGTTCACGCTGCAATCGCAGATCGCCGCCGCCTGGGAGCGATTCAGGCTGCGCGAGATCGCCCACGACGCGCAGCTGCAGCGCACGACAGAATCATTGCGCGCGGCGCTGCTCGCGTCGGTATCTCATGATCTGCGAACGCCGCTGGTCGCCGTCACAGGCACGCTGACTGCATTGCGCGATCTAGCGGGAAAGATGTCCGAGCAGGATCGCATGCAACTGCTGAGTTCGGCGATCCAGGAAGCCGGGCGGCTCAACCGGCTCATCGAGAATCTACTCGACATGACGCGCCTGACGCATGGCGGACTCACGCTGCGTCTCGCGCCGGTCGACGTGCGCGATGCGGTGAGCGAGTCCTTGTCCCGTCTCGACGATGTGCTGAGCACGCACGAAGTGTCTACGAGCCTGCCGCCCGATCTGCCTGCGGTCAGGGCCGATCGCACCTTGCTCGGACAGGTGCTGGTGAATCTTATCGAGAACGCCGCGAAGTACGCGCCGGGGTCGCCCATCGAAGTCGCAGCATCGGTGCGCACGGACGGTCGCGTGCGCATCGCCGTGATCGACAGCGGTCCCGGCATTGCGGAGGCGGATCGCACTAGCGTCTTCCAGCTCTTCCATCGCTCCACGTCCGGCGATACCGCCGTGGCCGGTGCGGGCGCGGGACTTGCGATCTGCAAAGGGTTCGTTGAAGCCATGGGTGGCAGCATCGCCGCAGGGGTGGGTCACGCCGGGCGGGGCACTTCGATCGAAGTCACTTTGCCCGTCGACGCACCGAGATAACGCCCGCCGGCGTTTTGCGGTACTTTGCGCGCATGCGTCCTCATCCGCTCATCCTCATCGTCGACGACGAAGAACAGATCCGCCTGTTTCTGCGCATCACGCTCAAGGCGGCCGGCTACGATTCGCTGGAAGCCGCCACCGGCGGCGCGGCCATCGAAGCCTGCACCGGCAAGAAACCCGACCTCGTGTTGCTGGATCTCGGGCTGCCCGATATTTCCGGCATCGACGTGATTCGCGCGGTGCGCGTGTGGACGCAGTTGCCCGTCATCGTGCTGTCGGTGCGCTCGGATGAAGCGGACAAGGTCGCGGCGCTGGATGCGGGCGCCAACGATTACGTGCAGAAGCCGTTCAGCACCGCCGAGCTGCTGGCGCGAATCCGCGCTTGCCTGCGCGCATATTCCGGGGAGACCGCCGAGCCGGTGATCGAGGCAGGAACGCTGCGCATCGACGTGCCGGCGCATGCGGTCACGCTCGACGGCGCGGTGGTGAAGCTCTCGCCCAAGGAGTTCGATCTGCTCGTCGTGCTGGCGCGAGCAGCGGGACGTGTCTGCACGCATCGGCAGCTGCTGCAAAGCGTGTGGGGCCCGACCCATCGCGAAGACGTGCAGTACCTGCGCGTGTACGTCGGCCAGCTGCGCGAAAAACTCGGCGATGCGCAGGGCGTCCCGAAGTACATCATCAACGAGCCGGGCATCGGCTATCGGCTGACGATGGGCTAGGGCTGTTCAGACGAGGCTGTGGATGTTCTGTCCCAGCATTTCCGGCGTGATGAGCAGCGTGCCCTTGTCCGTCACCTCGAAGCGCGCCCGGTCGGCGGCCAGATCGAGGCCGGCACGAAAGTGATCGGGAATGCGGCAGAACTTGTCGACGATGACGCGCTTCAGCACGACGTCGCAGCCGATCTCCACGTTCGGCAGGATCACCGAATCTTCGATCAGGCTGCGCCGCTCCACGACGACGTTGGTCGACAGCAGCGAGCGCCGCACCGTGGCGCCGCTGACGATGCAGCCGTTGGAGACGAGCGAATCCATTGCGTGGCCGCGTGCGTGATCGTCGTCGAAGACGAACTTTGCCGGCGGCAATTGCTCCTGGAAGGTGCGGATCGGCCAGCCGCGGTCGTAGACGTTCAGTTCCGGCGTCACGGTCGTGAGATCGATGTTCGCCTCCCAGTACGCATCCAGCGTGCCGACGTCGCGCCAGTAAGGCCGGCCGTTGACGGTGTTGACGCAGCTTGATTCGAAGCGATGTGCGTGGATGTCGGCGCGGCCGAGCAGCGCCGGAATGATGTCGTTGCCGAAGTCGTGCGCCGACCCCGCCTGCGCCGCGTCCTGCTGCAAACGCCGGTACAGGAACGCCGCATTGAAGACGTAGATGCCCATGCTGGCGAGGCATTCCTCGGGCCGGCCGGGCAGTGTCGCCGGATCTTTCGGCTTCTCCTGGAATTGCACGACGCGCCGCTGCTCGTCGACCTGCACGATACCGAAGCTCTCGGCGCTGGCGCGCGGCACGGCGACGCACGCTATCGTCACGTCGGCGCCCGCCGCGGCGTGCTCGGCGAGCATCACACCGTAGTCCATCTTGTAGATGTGATCGCCGCCGAGCACCAGGATGAAGGCCGGCGCCGCCATGTTGATGATGTCCAGGTTCTGGAATACGGCGTTCGCGGTGCCCTGGTACCACGAGTCCTGCGTACGCTGCTGCGCCGGCAGCACGTCGATGAACTCCTGCAGGTCCGCGTCAAGGAAACTCCAACCGCGCCGCACGTGCTGGATGAGGCTGTGCGCTTTGTACTGCGTGACGACGCCGATGCGCCGCACGCCCGAGTTGACGCAGTTGCTCAACGTGAAATCGATGATGCGGTGCTTGCCGCCGAACGGCACGGCAGGCTTGGCGCGCCAATCGGTGAGTTGCCTGAGCCGCGTGCCGCGTCCACCGGCGAGGATCACCGCATAGGTGGTGCGCACCAGCGGCGCGACCGCGGGCGTACGTATCTGCTCGGCATCGAGATGCGGCGCGACGAGGTGGGGCAGAACGTCGGTGTGCACAGCAACCTCCATGAAAAACCACGCAGCGGCGCTCGCAGCCGCCCGCCGTGCTGCCGTGCAGTGTAGGCAGCGAACCGCCGCGGCGTAGTGCGGATTGCCGCTACATCGGGCACAATCCTGGCGCCCATGAACCGTCGTTTCGCCAAACTGCTGACGCTCTGGATCGTGCCGCTGCTGCTGGCGCGCGCGTTCGTGCCGGCTGGGTTCATGGTGACGATGGACGCCACCGGTCTGTCGCTCATGTTCTGCCCGAGTGTGATGGAACCGGCCGCCCCGGCGCAACATGCCGCGCATCCCGGCCACGACGCTGCCAGCGCGCACGCCGGCGGTGGCCACCACGGCGACATGGATCATCCGGGCCGCAGCTCGCAGCATGAGTCCGCACCGTGTCCGTTCGCGCACGGCGCGACAGCTGCGCTCGCGGACCTGACGCACGGTGCATTTTCCGCATTCATCCTTGCCGATGACGTTTTCGAGTTCCTTTCCGCACCGACCTTCAGTGTCGGTCCGCTGCGCTCCGACCGCATCCGCGGTCCGCCTTCGCTCGCTTAGTCGAACAGAACTCCGCATACCGCTGAGTGCGTAAGTTCCTAGGACTTGCGCGCGCCGCGCGTGCTCGTTACGAATTTCGAATCAAGTGAGAGTCTCATGGAGAGTGAACGCAATTCACCGGTCACGAGGTGGTCGTGCCTCGCAGTACCGGTCATGTTCATGATGGGCGCCGGCGCTGCGTGGGCCACCGATCCCGCCGATGTGCCGGTCAAGACGCTCGGCACGGTGACGGTCGTCGGCACGCGCCCGACGTCGTTGCCGACGCAGATACCCACGACGATCGAAGGCGTAACCGGCGCTGAAGTCGCCGAGCGCATCAACGCCAGCGATAGCGAAGACGCCTTGAAATATTTCCCCAGCCTGCTGGTGCGCAAGCGTTACATCGGCGACTACGACCATGCCGTGCTGGCGACGCGCGCGTCGGGCACGAACAACAGCGCTCGCTCGCTCGTCTACGCGGACGGCATCCTGCTGTCGAACCTGCTCGGCAACGGCGCGACGTTCACGCCGCGCTGGGGCATGGTGACGCCGGAAGAAATCGAGAGAGTCGACGTGCTCTATGGTCCATTCTCCGCGGCGTACTCCGGCAATTCCGTCGGTGCGGTGGTGGACTATGTGACGCGCATGCCGAGTGGGTTCGAAGCGCATGCGCGAGTGTCGAGCTTCGGTGAGGATTTCTCGGTGTACGGCACCAACGACTCGTATGGCGGCTGGCAAGCGAGTACCTCCATCGGCGACCGTCGCGGTAACTGGTCGTGGTGGCTGAATTACAACCGTCTCGACAGCGACTCTCATCCCATCGGCTTTGCGAACCGCCTGATCAGCGCGGGAACGCCAGGTTCCGTCGGCACGCCTGTGACCGGCGCGATCGCGGGACGGGATCCAAGAAATCGCGACTGGCTGATTCTGGGTGCGACGAACCAGATCCACACCCTGCAGGATCATGCCAAGGCCAAGCTGGCTTACGATTTCTCGCCGACACTGCGTTTCAGCTACACGCTGGGCTGGTGGCAGAACGAGGCGGTCCGCGACTCGCAGTCCTATCTGCGCGATGCCGGCGGCACGTCGATCTACGACGGCAACATCAACGTCGACGGTCGCAGCTATGCGTTGACGGCGACGGACTTCGCGCCCTCGCGTGGCGAGTTGCGGCACGTGATGCACGGCGTATCGGCGAAGACCAATACTCAAGGCGCGTGGGATTGGGAGTTCGCTGCGAGCCTGTACGATTTCGACAAGGACATCGGGCGCGCGCCGATCGTGGCGCCATTCGCGTTGGGCTGCGGCCGCGCCGGATGTATCACCGATCAGCACGGCACCGGCTGGAATGCGGTCGCGCTGAAAGGCACGTGGCGGCCGCACGGTGTCGGCGGCGAGCATCTCGTCGACTTCGGCTATCAGCGTGAAGGCTATCGGTTGCGCACGCGGGTCGCGAACACGAACGACTGGATCGACGGTGTCGCCGGCGACCGGATCGCTGCATTCCGCGGCAATACCGAGCTGCAGAGTCTGTACGCGCAGGATACTTGGCGATTCGCGCAGGATTGGCGCACGACGCTCGGCATCCGCTTCGAAGACTGGCAAGCATTCGGCGGCGCCATCGGCAATGCCGCCGGCACGCTGCCTTTCGCCGAGCGCACCGCACAGTATTTTTCACCGAAGGCTGCGCTGGCGTATCAGGTTGCGCCGCTGTGGACGCTCAAGGCTTCGGTGGGACGAGCGGTGCGCACGCCCACGGTCGCCGAGTTGTATCAAGGCTCGATAGCCGCGGGCGCCATCGTCAACAACGATCCGACGCTGCTGCCGGAGAAGTCCTGGACCGGGGAACTATCCGCGGAACGCGAATTGACGCGAGGCTCGCTGCGCGCCACGTTGTTCCACGAGGACACGCGCGACGCGCTGTACTCGCAGGTGAACGTGGCTGCCGGCCTGACGGTAACGACGATCCAGAACGTCGATCACATCCGCACGACCGGTGGCGAGCTGGCGTATCAGCTCGCAGATGCCGGTTTGGCGGGTCTGGATCTGTCCGGCAGCCTCACGTTCGCGCATTCCATCATCGTCGCCAACGACAATTTTCCCGCCAGCGTCGGCAAGGCGCAGCCGCGCGTGCCGGACTGGCGCGCCAACATGCTGGCGAGCTATCGATGGGGCGACAACTGGACGACGACGCTCGGCGCGCGCTACAGCGGCAAGCAATACAACCAGCTCGACAACAGCGATCCGAACGGTGCGAGTTATCTGGGACTGAGCGATTTTTTCGTCGTCGATGCGCGTGTGCGCTATCGCCACAATGCAGGTTGGGCTGAGCCTTCGAGGCCCAACAATCGCATGACGCCGCAGATCACCGCGGCGCTGGGCATCGACAACTTGAACGACGCGAAGTACTGGGCTTTCCACCCGTATGCGCAGCGCACTTATACGGCGGAGGTGGGCGTGGACTTCTGACGTCGCGACTATGAATGTTTTTTCCCTACGGGATTTCAACCACCGAGTGACAATCGCGGAGGTGTAGATTGCACATTTGACTCGATCCATGTGTGTTGCAGGTGCGTTGGCGGCGATAGCGGAGGGATTCCCATGTCGACACGATCATTGTCTTGCATCGCAGCCCTTACCCTGGCCGCATTGGCATCGCCGCCGGCCGCGGCGACGCTCATCACCGGTTCCTTCAGCGGCATCGCCCGCGGCGAGATCCGCGATTGGGGGGACGGCACGATCACGCCATTCGCGGAGCCGGTGACAGGGCGGTTTTCGTTCGAGACGGCGATTCCGCCGCCCAGTGGTTGTTGCGACCCGCCGATCCGCGAGCCCGGCAGCCTTTTCTATCAAGGCAGGCTGTTCGATTTCTCAGCGCATGTGTTCGACGACGACACCGACAGCGCCTTGTACGAAGGCAGCGACTACGACTCGGTCACGCTGCTGGACGATGGCACGCGGCAGAGCTTTGGCTTGCGCGGCGGCGGTCCGTACTGGTATTGGGCGATGACGTTCGTCGCTGCGGACGGCGGCCTGTTCCAGGATTTCGATCCCGAGTCGTTCGATCCGACCCAAGTGGACCTCGGCGCGTCCTGGGCCGACTTCTCGGGCGATATCCGTTCGTACGGCGCCATCGTCAGCTTCAACACCTTGGTGTTCGACGGCTATCCGGCCTTGGTGCCGGAGCCCGCGACATTTGGCCTGTTCGCAGCGGGATTGCTGCTGATGGCCCGACGCAAGCGGCGATGCGTACGACTTCGTCGCGGAGCTGAACAGCTCGACCTGACGGCCGGGAGCAGCTAAGCGGGAAACATTGCGAAGTACGGCTGCGCTTCCTGCAGCGCGCGTGCATAAGAGGGGCGCTGCTCCAGCCGCCGCAGATAGGCCGACACGTTCTTATGCGCAGCGGTCAACGGCACCACCTTGTTGCTGTAGAACAAAGCGGGCGCGGCCGCGCAATCGGCAAGCGTGAATGTCTCGCCGCCGGCCCAGGTGCGCGTCGCCATGTCGCGATCGATCATCTCGTAGGCAAGCAGCACGCGCTGCTGCGCCTGCTCTACCCCCAATGGATCCTTGCTGCCTTCCGGCCGCAGCCTGTCACCGACGATCTTCTGCATGGCGTCGTGCAGGTGCAGGTCGAAAAATCGATCGCGGGCGCGGATCTCGCGCGCCGCGTCCGGATCGGCGGGAATGAGTCGCGTCCGGCCCGGATAATGCTGCGCCAGGTATTCGATGATGATGGTGGACTCGGGAATGGTCTGGTTGCGCGCCTCGTCGCGCAGCACCGGAAATTTGCCGATGGGCCAGATTTTCTGGAACGCCGCGCGCTGCGCCGGGTTGCCGAGATCGACAATGTGCGGCTCGAACGGCGTGCCGTTTTCGTAAAGCGCGATCAGCGTCTTGTGGCAGTAGGAGGACAACGGGTGCAGGTAAAGCTTCAGCTTTGCGGCAGGCTGTGAGTTCGTGCTCATGAGAGTGCTCGGTCGAGTGACTGGGTATCTGAGTGATTGGGTATCCGGCTACTGCGCGGCCGGCGGCGTGGTCGCGGGCGCGAGCGGCGGGCCGTTGAATTCGGCCTCGATGATGATGTCGACGGCGTCGCTTACGCCCATCTTGGTGCCGGGTGCGGGAATGCCGGCGGCGATGCCGAAGTCGGAGCGGTTGAGTTTGCCGTGCGCCGAGAAGCCGATACGCGCGTGCGGGTCCATCGGATGCCCGGCGTAGCCGCCGTTGAAAGTGGCATCGAGCGTCAGTGGCTTGGTCACGCCGTGCAGGCTGAAGTCGCCGGTGATGCGCAGCGTGTTGGGCGCGGTGACCTGGATGGCGGTGGAACGAAACGTCATTGTCGGGAACTGCGCCGCGTTCAACCACGCGTCGCCCACCAGCTCGGCGTTGAAATCGAGCTTGGCGGGATCGGGGAAATCCGTCTCCAGCGAGCGCACGTCGACGGTGGCGGTGACGCTCGATGCGGCGAGATTGGCGGGATCGAATTGCAGCTGCGCATCGAAGTGCTTGAAGCGCGCGGTGTACTTTGAGAAGCCGAGATGATCGACACGAAACAGCAGCGTCGCGTGCGATTTATCCAGCGTGTACGCGCCTGCGGGCACGGCGACCGTGCTGGCGGGGACGGGATGACTCGCAGTCGGGTTGCCGGCGCCCGATTCGGCAGTCGTGGCCGGCGCCGTAGCGGTGTTCGGCTTGTCCGGAGAACACGCGGCGAGTGCCAGCGCGAGGCTGGGCAGAAGGGTGAGAACGATGGACTGTTTCATGTACGGCTCCGAAAAATGCTTGCGGTCGGCTGCACCCTTGAGTGGGTATGCGACAAGGACGTACCAGCGAGGCCATTCCCGACAGGACGGACTGCGATCCGCCGCCATTATCCTGGGTGCGCGCCGGCTGGGCTACTGTTTCGCGTGTGCCGCTTTATCCCGCAGCGACTCATCCCGCAGTGACGTTGGGAACGGCCCCACCCGCCGGCGTTGAACGCTGATATTCTGCGCGCTTCTTCAATGATCATTCCAACAGACAGGCCGGCGTCCAATGAATGCGAGCGTGAGTGGCGAGGAGCAGCCCGCGACCGGGCGCAGACACTTCCGTAACCGGTTGGCGCCGAGCCGGATCATCAAGTGGAGTGCGTTGGCCCTGCTGGTCGTCGCAACCTTGCTGGTGGCCCGGCACTACTGGCAGCAATCGCGCCTGTACGTGACGACCGACAATGCCTATCTCAACGCCGATATGGTGCGCATCGCGGCGCAGGTGTCGGGGCCTGTGACTGCGGTGGCCGTGCGCGATCAGCAGACGGTGCACGCCGGTGATTTGCTGTTCGAAGTCGACCCGCGGCCATTCGAGTTGGCGCTCGCGAATGCGCGCGCGCAGCTGGAACTCGCGCGCCAATCGGTGGGCTCGGAAAGCGCGGCTGTGGCGGCGGCACACGCACAGTTGGCGCAGCGCGAGGCGGAGCTGCGCATCGCGCAGTCCAACGTGCGACGCACGCGCGACTTGATCGCCCGCCACCTTGTCTCGGAAGCTGCCGCCGAAACAACCAGCACGCAGGCCGAGACAGCCGCTGCCGCGGTGAAGGCAGCCGAGGCCAATCTCGATCAGGCGATCAGCTCGCTCGGCGACAAGGGTGAACGCAATCCGAACGTGCGGGCGGCGCTGACGCGCGTCGAACAGGCGAAGCTCGATCTGGAACACACGCGCATCGTTGCACCCGCCGACGGCGTGATCGCGAACCTGAGCCTGCGGCCGGGCAGCACGGTGCAGGCGCAGGTGGCACTGTTCGCCCTTATCGGCAACAAGGATTATTGGGTCGACGCGAACTTCAAAGAGACCGAGCTCGAGCACGTCATTCCCGGCGAGCCGGCCACGATAGTGATGGACATGTATCGCGATCATCCCTTCCAGGGCGAAGTGCAGAGCCTGAGCGGCGGCAGCGGCACGGCGTTTTCGCTGCTGCCCGCGCAGAATGCCACCGGCAACTGGGTCAAGGTGACGCAACGCGTGCCGGTGCGCGTGCGCATCCTCGATCCCGCCGCGGAATTTCCGTTGCGCGTGGGGACGACGGGGACGGTGAAGATCCACATCAAGCAGCCGCTCTGAGAGGGAGTCCGAGACCATGTATCGCAAAGTCCTGCTGTGCTATGACGGCACGATCGAAGGCCGCCGCGCCTTGCGCGAAGGCGGCGAAGTCGTCGTTGCGATGAAGTGCGACGCCTACCTGCTGGCGATCTGCCGCAACATGGTGTCGACGTCGGTGCCCGAAGGTGTCACGCCGCAGCTCGTCGCGTGTGAGGAGGATGCGGCCCGGGCGCTGCTCGCCGAAGGCGTGAAATGGCTGACCGAGCGCGGTATCGCAGCCAAGGGCTCACTTGTGTACGGCGATCCGCTCGTGCACATCCCCAAGGTCGCTGCGCAGATGGGCGCGGACCTGATCGTCGTCGGCCATCGCTATCGCAGCCGCATCGCGCGCTGGTGGAGCGAATCGGAGCAGCAGACGCTGCTCAACAATATTTCCTGCAGCCTGCTGATCGCGATGAACCCGCCGCAGTGAGCAGTGCCGCCAGTACCGCGTGGAGCGACGGGCCGGTGCCGAAGGCGGCCCGCTTCATGATCACGCTCGCGGTGATGTCCTCGACGTTGATCCAGGTGCTCGACACCACCATCGTCAACGTCGCGCTGCCGCACATGCAGGGCGAGCTGGGTGCGACCACCGACCAGGTGAGCTGGGTTCTCACCAGTTATCTTGTCTCGTCGGCCATCTGCATGCCGCTGACCGGCTTCTTCTCCGATGTGATGGGGCGCAAGCGTTTCCTGCTGGTGTGCATCTCGGGCTTCGTCGTGGCATCCGCGTTGTGCGGGCTGTCGCAGAACATCGTCGAGATCGTCGGCTTCCGCCTGCTGCAAGGCGTCTTCGGCGCGGCGCTGGTGCCGCTGTCGCAGGCCATCATGAGTGATGCATATCCGCCTGAAGAGCGCGGCAAGGCGATGTCGATCTGGGGCATCGGAGTGATGGTCGGGCCGGTACTCGGGCCGTCGCTGGGTGGATGGCTGACGGAGTTCGCCAGCTGGCGCTGGACGTTCTACATCAACCTGCCGGTGGGCGTGCTGTCGTTCTTCCTCGCCTCGCAGTTCGTCCCCGATACGCAGCGGCGCGAGCGCCGTATGGACTGGGCCGGCTTCGCACTGATGGCGGTGGGGCTCGCAGGACTGCAGTACGTGCTGGATCGCGGCAATCAACAGGACTGGTTCGGCGCGAAGGACATCCGCATCGGCGCGGCGCTTGCCGTCATCGGCCTGGTCGCATTCACGTTCTACAGCCTGAAGCGCGGCGCGAGCGCAGTGTTCGACGTGCGCATTTTCAGGGACCGCAATTTCTCCATGTCCTGCTTCCTGATGGCGGCGCTGGGTCTGGGCATGTTCGGCGGCCTGGTCGTGCAACCCATCCTGCTGGAAGGATTGCTGGGCTATCCCATCGTCACGACTGGATTGGTGATGGCGCCGCGCGGTATCGCCAGCGCAGTCTCGATGCTGGTGGTGGGACGGCTGGTGTCGCAGGTCGATTCGCGCCTGCTCGTCGGCACGGGCCTGCTGCTCAGTGCGTTGGGTTCGTATGCGATGACGTCGTATTCGCTGGACGTCGATAAGTTCCACCTCATCTGGCCGGTGATCCTGCAGGGCGCCGGACTCGGCCTGATCTTCGTGCCGCTGTCCACCATCGCCTACGCGACGCTCGAACGTTCGCGTCTGGCGGAAGCGGCGGGCATCTACCTCCTGATCCGCTCCCTCGGCGCGGCCATCGGCATCTCTCTCATCACGACGGTGCTGACGCGGCAGGCGCAGGTGATCTGGAACGAACTCGGCGGCCATGTCACGCCTTACAGCGCATCTCTCGCCGACTACTTGCGGCCGCTCGGGATGTTCCCCGGTGATCCGCAAGGCGCGGCGCTCGTGACTCAGCAGATCGCACGCCAGGCGCAGATGGGTGCGACGCTGGACGTGTTCCTGCTCATCACCTGGAGTTTTTTGATCATGTTGCCGTTGTTGCTGCTGTTCAAAGGATCCCGCAACGGCGGGCACGCGTCGGGTGCTGCGGCCGCTTCGATGGAGTGACAGTAAATGAACACGATTCTCCCCGCCTGGCCGCTGCTGGCAGCCTTCATGATCGCGAGCCTGGTGCTGGCGGTCACGCCCGGTCCTGGTGTGCTGTACATCGTCACTCGCAGCATGGTGCAGGGCAGGCGTTCCGGTCTCGCATCCGTGGCGGGCGTGGCGCTGGGCAATCTCGGCAATGCAATCGGCGCGTCGATCGGACTCGCGGCCTTGTTTGCGGTTTCGTCGTTGGCCTTTCAGGCCGTCAAATATGCGGGCGCCACGTACCTGATCTATCTCGGCGTGCGCGCGTTGCGGGCACCGCCGGCCGACGCGCCCGCCGAGCGACTGCATGAAGTGCCGCTGCGCCAGGTATTTCGCGATGGCTTCTTCGTGGCGCTGCTCAATCCAAAGACCGCGGTGTTCTTCGCCGCATTCCTGCCGCAGTTCATGCACCTGGAATCCGTCTCGATGCTGCAAAGTGCAGTGCTGGGCGCGCTGTTCGTCGCCATCGCCAGTGTCACGGACACGGTTTACGCAGTGGCGGCGAGCGCAGTGGCGCCGGTACTTACCCGGCGTGGTGCGTTCCGTTCGATAGGTCGTTACGTGAGCGGCAGCGTGTTCATCGGACTGGGCGTGCTGGCGGCCTGCACAGGTCTGCGGACGCAGAAATAGACAGTCGCGATGGATTCTTCGGCGCCCCGCCGTCCGCTTCAGTGGCTCGCGCGGGCCAGGTGAACACCAATCGCGCGCGGACCCAGTGCGCTTTCTTCCTCGGTGAATTCCACGCGCGCGCCGATTTTCAGGTGCGCGAGCTTGGTTTCGATGAGGCTTTCGCGGTTGAAGATCACGACGTGGCCGTCGTCCGCATCGATCAGTCCGACGCCATCGGTGCGGTCCAGGTCGGTGATGATACCGGTGTGCATGCGGCCTCCGGGCCTGCCAGGTTCGCTACGAGGTTCCATTACATTTTCTACAGGCGCGCGCTGCAGCCTATCCGCACTTCCGCGTGTCGTGCTTCGGTCCAATGACGCTTGAGTGCAATGAGTGGTTCCGGCGTAGCCGGGAACGAGGCGGGAAGACGCAGGTTGTTGAAATGTGCCCTGGATAGCTGCGTCAGATGCGACTGCAGGCGCGCGAGCGGCGCCTGCAGTCATCGAATGGGAGTGCTAACCGATCACTGCGCCGGCCGCGGCGCCGTCTTGGTGGCGGGATCCCAATGCTCGGCGACCTTGCCGTCGACGATGCGGAACATGTCGAACCAGGTCGTCGTGTATTTCTTGGTTGCGTCCACCGGGTCCGGGTATTCGCGCGCGAACACCATCGTCACCAGATCGCCGTCGCCGAGGATGGCCACCAGCGGCGCCTTGACCTTGGCTTCGATGGCCACTGGCTTGCGTATTTTGGAGAAGAAGTCGATGAACGGTTTGCGGCCGGTCGCCACCATCGGGTTGTGCTGGATATAGGTCTCGGCCATGTACTTCTCGGCCAGGTCCATGTGGCCGGCCTCGAACACTTCGCGCCAGAAGTCGTACACCAGCTTCTTGTTCTTGGCGACGGTCGGATCCTTGCTCTGCAACATGGACTGCTGGTCAGGATTCGCAGTCACCGGCACCTGCGCTTGCGCGCCGAGCGCGGCGAGTCCGAGCACCAGTGCGAATGCACAAGATAGTTTCTTCATCGTTCCTCCATTGTTGTGAGTCGAGCGTGAGCCGTATCGATCGGGTGCGCAGTATAGCGGGCCTTCCCGCTGACGATCCCATTTGTTACGGTTCATGGGGCACGGCCCAACTTTAGGTGCGCCGGGGTGCAACGCAGATCGCTCAGCGGTACGTCACACACCGACGCCAAGCAGCACCAGCACGCCGAGCGCGAGGAATATCGCAGCCGCGATGCCATGCACTACGCGCAGTGGGAGCTTGCGTGCGACCGCCCCGCCCAACAGCACGGCGGGCACATTGGCTAGCAGCATGCCGACGGTTGTCCCGGCCACGACCGCGATCAACGAGCTGTACTTGGCAGCCAGTGCCACGGTGGCGATCTGAGTCTTGTCGCCCATCTCGAGCAGGAAGAAGGCGATCAGCGTCGTGCCGAAGATTCCGAGCCTGGGTGGCGGCGGATTCGTCTCGTCATCGAGCTTGTCGGGGATCAGGGTCCACACCGCCATCGCGATGAACGACAATCCCAGCACCCAGCGCATCGCAGTCGGCCCGATCGCCGCGGCCAGCCATACGCCCACTGCGCCGGCCAGCGCATGGTTGGCTAGCGTCGCGACGACGATGCCGAGAATGATGGGCAGCGGCTTGCGGTAGCGGGCGGCCAGCACCAGCGCCAGCAGCTGGGTCTTGTCGCCGATTTCCGCCAACGCGACGACGCCGGCGGAGATGAAGAATGCCTGCATGATGTCCGTTCTAACCTTCTGAAAACGCACTGGGCGGGGTGAGTTGCTTGACGGCCTTAGGCAACAATTACTTGGAGCCGCGCAGGGAAGAGGGCGCAACTATCCCAAGACTGGCACCCGCCGGGCAGG
>Ga0307509_10001480_pt1 | contig 39677 bp, 34 predicted proteins | sample 10_EM_MG_FD_202245 | JGI IMG/M metagenome (GOLD analysis project Ga0307509, IMG submission 202245) | Populus trichocarpa ectomycorrhiza microbial communities from riparian zone in the Pacific Northwest, United States - 10_EM | ecosystem: Host-associated > Plants > Roots > Unclassified | place...
CCACCGCGCACCGCATCGAGCAAGTGCCCGATGAACCCCCGCGCCAATTCAGGAACGAAGAGCACCGGTGCGGTGACCGTCGAGAGCCTGCGCGCGTTCAAGCGCCGCAGCGCGCGCTGCGCGGCGATGCGGCCGATCACGTCGCCCTTCTCCATGTCGCGCCAATCGCGCACCGAGGTGTACCAGTAGTCGCGCTGCATCTCGGCGTTGTCCTGCGCGATCACCACACAGCTCAGGCTGTGTACGCTGCTGGGAAAACCGCCCAGAAAGCCGAGTGAATTGCCGAACACCCGCAGGCCTTGGTGGCTCGACAACGTCGCGCCTTCCGAGTTGCCGATGCGCTTGTCGACGGCGAGCGCCGCCGCTTCGCATGCCACCGCCATGTCGCGTGCCGCGTCGGGCTCGATGCCCCAGGGATGAAACAGGTCGAGATCGGGAACGTCGCGCGCGATGGTGTCCGCATCGGGCAGACCGGCGCAATCATCCTCGGCGGTGAAACCCGCGATGCTCACGGCCTTCGCGACGGTGGCGCGAATGGCCTTGGGGCTCAGGTCAGCAGTGCTCGCCGCCCCCTTGCGCTTGCCGCGGTAGATCGTCACGCCCATGCCACGGTCGCGCTGGTATTCGAGCGTTTCGACTTCACCCAGCCGCGCGGTGACCGACAGCCCGGTATCCACGCTGACGGCGGCTTCAGCCTCGGTTGCGCCCAGTCGCTTGGCTTCTTCCAGCGCCAGAGCGACGAGGTTTTCGAGATCTGCCTGGGTCGCGAGCGGCGCGGCGGCGGTCGAAGAAGAAAGCTGTGACGAAGTGAGCTGTGACATGGGCGCGGATCTTAACAGGCCGGCGCTTTTGCAACGCGGCCATCCCATTCCGCGGCCGGGGCCATTATGCTGCGCCCAGTTTCCGCCCTACCCTAAGCCATGACGCCGAGCAGTGCCGCCGCAGTGATCGAAGACGACGACGAAGATCTGCCGCCCAGCAAGAGCGCGCGCAAACGCGAAAGCACCGATTTGCAGGCGCTGGGCGAAGCGCTCATCGCGCTGCCGGCAAGCGAATTCGCAGCCATGCCGCTGCCCGAGATGCTGCGCGATGCTGTCGAGCTGGCGCGCCGCATCACCGCCCACGGCGGGCTGTATAGGCAAAAACAATACATCGGCAAGCTCATGCGCAAGATCGACGCCGAGCCGATCCGCGCCGCGCTGACAGCCAAGCGCGACCGCGAGCGCATCGAGGCAGTGCGCTTCCGCCGCGTCGAACAATGGCGCGATCGCATGATCGCCGAGGGCAGGCCCGCCGTGGATCAGTTCCTCGCCGAGGCGGCGCTCGCAGCCGATGCCCGCCTGGCGCTGGCGAAAGAACTGGTCAAACTTGCCGAGCGCGCGGCCCGCGAACAACGCGACGGACTGGCGCCGGCCGCGGCGCGCGAGCTGTTTCGCCGACTGCGTGAGTCGATCCAGCAGTCCAGCGCCGAATGACGGTCGCGCTGCACCTGGATTCACGCCTCACCGCATCCCGGCTGCTACAATAAAGTCATGAAAGCGCCTGCCGAACAGCCCCCCGTGAGTCCACTCGTTGGCATCATCATGGGATCGACGTCTGATTGGGAGACCATGCAGTCGGCTGCCGACATGCTCAAACGCCTTGGCGTCGCGTATGAGACGCGCGTGGTTTCCGCCCATAGAACCCCCGATCTGTTGTTCGAGTACGCCGGCAGCGCGCGGGAGCGCGGGCTGGAGGTGATTATCGCGGGCGCGGGCGGCGCCGCTCACTTGCCCGGCATGGCGTCGTCGAAAACATCACTGCCCGTGCTCGGCGTGCCGGTGCAGTCAAAGACGCTCAACGGCATGGACTCGCTGCTCTCCATCGTCCAGATGCCGGCCGGCATTCCGGTCGGCACGCTCGCCATCGGCGCGGCCGGCGCGACCAATGCGGCGCTGCTCGCGGCGGCGATTCTCGCCAACAAGTACCCGCCGGTGCGCGTGGCGCTGGATAGATTCCGCAGCGAGCAGACCGCGGCCGTGCTCGCGCAACCCGATCCCGCGACCGCAGTCACGACGCCGCATTCATGAAGATAGGCATCATCGGTGCGGGCCAGCTCGGACGCATGCTGGCCCTCGCGGGCTATCCGCTCGGCTTGCGCTTCGTGTTCCTCGATCAAAGCGCGGACGCGCCCGGCGCGCAGGTGGGCCGCATCATTTCCGGCGCGTTCGACGATCCGGTGAAACTGGCGGAGCTCGCGCGCGAGGTCGACCTCATCACCTTCGATGTGGAGAACGTGCCGGTCGACGCAGTACGCGCAATTACCGCGACGAAGCCGTTCCTGCCGCCGCCGGCCGCGCTGGGCGCATCGCAGGATCGCCTCACCGAGAAGACGCTGTTCCGTTCGCTGAAGATTCCCACCGCGGACTTCGCTGCCGTCGACAGCCTGGAGGACTTGCAGACCGCGGCGCGCAGGATCGGCATACCCGGCGTGTTGAAGACGCGGCGGCTCGGCTACGACGGTCGCGGCCAGTATTTCCTGAAAACGCAGGACGACATCCGCAAGGCCTGGGATGCGCTGGGCTCGGTGCCGTTGATCTACGAGGAATTCGTCAACTTCAGCCGCGAGGTGTCCATCATCGGCGTGCGCAGCACGCGCGGCGAAGTGCGCGCCTACCCGCTCGCGGCCAACACGCACTTGGCCGGCATCCTGCGCCATTCGATCGCGCCGTATCGCAATGCGCCGCTGCAGAAGCAGGCCGAAATGCTGCTCAGACGCGTGCTCCGTCACTTCGACTACGCCGGCGTGCTGACCATCGAATTCTTCGTGCGCCGCGGCCGGCTCGTCGCCAACGAGATGGCGCCGCGCGTACACAATTCGGGGCATTGGACCATCGAGGGCGCGCAGACCAGCCAGTTCGAAAATCACGTGCGCGCCATTCTCGGGCTGCCGCTGGGCAGCACCGCGGCCATCGGCCATTCGGGCATGCTGAACTTCATCGGTACGATTCCGACGCTCGCGAACATTCTGCGTATCCCAGGCGTTCACTTCCACGGCTACGGCAAGGAGCCGCGGCCCAATCGCAAGCTCGGCCATTGCACGGTGACGGCCGCGTCGGCGCAGGCGCGCGACCGGGCGCTGCAGAAGCTCCTTATGTCCGAAGGACGTGACAAAAGTCGTTAATTGCGGTGGAAAATATGCCGTTTTTTGAATACAGCCTGGCTTGCCCGTAAACTCGCCGGTCACAGTCACCGCACCGTGGCTATCGACGGACCTCCCGCCCATCCATGTATCTCGAACAATTCAAGCTGCAGGAGCTGCCTTTCCGGTTGACGCCCGACCCGGCGTTCCTGTTCCTGTCCAAGCACCATGCGCGCGCCAAGGCGTACATGGAATCCACGATCTGGTTCACCGACGGCTTCGTCGTGATCACCGGCGAGATCGGCTCCGGCAAGACGACGCTGATCGAAACCTTCCTCAAGGAACTGGAGAAGGAAGTCGTCGTCGCGCAGATCAACCAGACGCAGGTCTCCGCCATCGAATTCCTGCAAGCTGTGCTGGTGCAGTTCGGCTTCCAGCCGTTCAAGATGAAGAAGGCCGAACTGCTCTCGACGCTGAACGAATTCCTGGTCGAGCAGTATGCCAACGGCCGCCGCGTGCTGCTGATCGTCGATGAGGCGCAGAACCTGTCGAACAAGGTGCTGGAGGAGATCCGGCTGCTGTCCGGCATCGAGACCACCAAGGAGAAGGTGCTGCGCATCATTCTCGCCGGCCAGCCCGAACTCAACGACAAACTGAACTCCTCCAGCCTGGTGCAGCTGGCGCAGCGTATCCGCCTGCGCTTCCATCTCACCGCGCTGTCGAAGGCCGACACGACCTCCTACATCCAGCATCGTCTGGAAGTCGCCGGCTCGCAGGGTCGCGATATTTTCGAGCCGGACACGTTCGCGCTGATCTACCGCTATACCGGCGGCATCCCGCGCCTGGTCAACTCGCTGTGCGACACCGCGATGATGGCTGCGTTCGGCAACGACCGCGACACCGTCAAACTCGAGGACGTGAAAGCGTCCATCGATGAAATGCAGTGGGTCGAATACGCCGAGCGCTCCGTCAAGCTGCACGTGTTGCCCACTATCGGCGGCAGCGCCAGCTTCGATGCGCCGGCCGAGCGGCGCGTGGTGCTGGGGCGCATCCTGGTGGGCGTGAACGGCCAGACGATCGCGGAGCGCGAACTGACGATCGGCCGCTTCGTCATCGGCCGCACGCCCGACAACGACTTGCAGATCGACAGCAAGTACATCAGCCGCCATCACGCGCAGATCATCACCTCGGCGCAGTCATGCGTGCTGGAAGATCTGAACAGCACCAACGGCATTCACGTGCGCGCCAAACGCGTGCGCCGCCGCATGCTCAACGACGGCGACGTGGTGCAGATCGGCCAGCACGAGATCATGTATTTCGACGAGCGCCTGGCGCGTACGCGCGCGACGGGCGGCGATGGTGATGGCGAAGACGATGCGGTCGCGATGGTGCGCGAGCCTGACCGCGCACTTGGCCGCGAAGCCGGGCGCGATCCCGCGCGGGCCCGCGAAGCGCTGCGCGAAGAAAGCGACCTGGACGATGACGACTCGCTGCGAGTGCGCGAGCACTAGAACTCACAGCGTAGGTTGGGCTGAGTCTGCGAAGCCCAACATTTCTTGGCGCTAAGGATTGTTGGGCTACGCAGACTCAGCCCAACCTACAAGACCGCGGTCCCAGCTACAAAACCAAGCTCAGTCGTCGAGCGACTTGTTGGTATATTCCGACTGCGCGGTGCGGTAATCCTTGCGCCGCAGCCACAGGACGATGCCCGCCAGCAGACTCAACGAGCCGACCACCATGAACACGCTGGGCAGGGTTTCAACCTTGACCACCCACGCCATGCCAAGCAGCACGATCCCCACCAGCATGTACAGGTAGGGGAGCAATTCGTATATGGGACGGGCCAACCACATGGTTCGGTCACGACGTCGGCTGTAAGGGTGGGTGCATCGTAGCAGTGCAGCAGGTGATCCGTCAGCCGCGACAATTCTGCGGCAGATCCCCTAATCCGTCGCCGTTCCGCCCACCGTAAGGCCGTCGATGCGCAGCGTCGGCTGGCCGACGCCGACGGGTACGTCCTGGCCTTCCTTGCCGCAAGTGCCGACCCCTTCGTCCAGCTTCAGGTCGCTGCCCACCATCGACACCCGCCGCAGCACATCCGGACCGTTGCCGATCAGAGTGGCGCCGCGCACCGGCGCGGTCAGCTTGCCGTCTTCGATCAGGTAGGCCTCGCTCGCCGAGAACACGAACTTGCCGGAAGTGATGTCGACCTGGCCGCCGCCGAAGTTGCTGCAATACAGGCCCTTCTTCACCGAACCGATGATGTCCTCGGGCGCGTGCTTGCCGGCGAGCATGTAAGTGTTCGTCATGCGCGGCAGCGTCATGTGCGCAAACGATTCGCGCCGGCCGTTGCCGGTGGGTTGCACGCCCATCAGGCGCGCGTTGAGTTTGTCCTGCAGGTAGCCGCGCAGCACGCCGTTCTCGATCAGCGTCGTGCACTGCGTCGGCGTGCCTTCGTCGTCGATGTTCAGCGAGCCGCGGCGCGAGCCGAGCGTACCGTCATCCACGACGGTGCATTGATCGGAGGCGACTTGTTCGCCGATGCGGCCGGAGAATGCTGACGTGCCCTTGCGATTGAAATCGCCTTCCAGTCCGTGGCCGATGGCTTCGTGCAACAGCACACCCGGCCAGCCCGGGCCGAGCACCACCGTCATCGTACCTGCGGGCGCGGGCACGGCGTCGAGATTGACGAGCGCGCCGCGCACTGCTTCGCGCACCAGGTCTTTCCAACGATCCTTCTCGAGGAAACGCGTGAACGCATAGCGCCCGCCGGTGCCGGCGTACCCCTGCTCGCGGCGTCCATTGTGCTCGACGATCACCGATACGTTCAGGCGTACCAGCGGACGCGCATCGGCGGCGATCGTGCCGTCGCTCGACATCACCAATATCACTTCATGTACGCCCGACAGGCTCGCCATCACCTGCTTGACGCGCGGATCGATGCGGCGCGCTTCGACGTCAACCTGTTCGAGCAGGCTGACCTTGTCCTTGTCGCTGAGGCCTTCCAGCGGGTCCACCGGCAGATACAACTGATGACCCGTCGATGTGCGCCACGCTTGCAGCGAGGTATTCGCACCGCTGCGCGCAATGGCGCGCGCTGCGTGCGACGCTGCGGTAAGCGCGGGCAGGAGGATCTCGTCGGAGTAGGCGAAACCGGTTTTCTCGCCGGCCAGCGCGCGCACGCCCACGCCCTGCTCGATGCTCTGCGTGCCGTCTTTGACGATGCCGTCTTCCAGCGACCACGATTCCTCGCGGCTCAACTGGAAGTACATGTCCGCGTAGTCGACGCTGTACCCCATGACGCTGCCGAGCACACCGGCGATGCGCTCGTCGTCGAGTCCCGACGGCCCCAGGATGGCTTGCCGCGCGAGTTCCAGCGGCTGCGCCACATTGGTGGCGAACGGCAGGTCCAGATGAAGCTTCGACGGAGTCAGGATGGAAGTGTTGGACATGAGCTGCGGTGAATATTGAAGGGTGAGTTTACGAGCTGCAACCGGGGCCGATGACCTTGCCGGCTTCAGTCCCGAGGCGCCGGTGGCTCAACGCCGGAAAACGGCGGCGCAGCTCCTGTTGCAGAGTGCGGTCGATTTCGGCGACTGCAAGGCCGGGACCGGCAGCGGCGACGCGTGCCAGCACCTGGCCCCAGGGATCGACGATGAGCGAATCGCCGTGGGTTTCGCGGCCATTTTCATGCAGGCCGCCTTGCGCGGGCGCCAGCATATAGCACAGGTTTTCGACGGCGCGGGAGCGCACGAGCAGATCCCAGTGCGCGCGGCCCGTCGCGGCGGTGAACGCTGACGGCAAAGTCAGTACTTCGGCGCCCTGCGATTGCAAGGTGCGGAACAGCTCGGGAAAACGCACGTCGTAGCACACAGCCATGCCGAGGTGGCCGATGGGCGTGGAGACAACCACCGGCGTCGCGCCCGCTGTGATCGTCGCGGACTCGCGATAGCTTTCCTCACGATCGGGAAGGTCGACGTCGAAGAGATGGATCTTGTCGTAGCGCGATACGCAGCGGCCATGGTCGTCGAACACCAGCGATGCCGCCGCCACTTTGCCGGGATGGTCAGGCATGCGCATCGGCAGCGTGCCACCGACTATCCACAATTTGAGTTCGCGCGCGCAATGTCCCAGAAAGGCCTGCATCGGTCCTTCGCCGAACAGCTCCGCGACCTCGAGCTTGTCGGTCTCCTTGCGGCCCATCAGCGCAAAATTTTCGGGCAGCGCCGCCAGCACCGCACCCTCGGCGCGCGCGCGCTCGAGCAGGCTGCGTGCCGCCGCCAGATTGGCGGACACATCGGCGGTGGAGGTCATCTGGAGTACGGCGGCGACGGGCATGGAAGGCAGAGTACCGGTCCCTACCCCGTTGCGGTAGCTGCTGCTTCGCGCACCTCGGCCGCATCGACGCGCTCCACGACCGGCTCGTCCCAACTACCGCTGATCCGATAGTAGCCGCGCACAATGCCCTTCAGAGGCTCCTTGAAGACGCGTGAGAAGAGCAGGAGTGCGGCGCCCACCACCGGACCACCCGCGAGCACGCCCGCCACAGGCAACGTGGCGCCGAGATTGCCGGTGACGACGGCGGTCTGATCGTAGTCATGTGCGCCCAGCCCGGTGCGGCCCGCGATGCCGATCTCGGCGGCGGGCCCGCGCAGCAGCAGGTTCGTCGTGTACGCATCGCCATTACGCAGTTCGAAATCGCCGTGCACGGTGTCGAAGCTCAGGCCCTTCTCGGTGAGATCGCTGAAATCCAGCGCCAGCCGGCGCGGCAGCGCGCCGACACTCATCAAGCCGAGCACGCGGCCGGCGCCGGGTTTCACGTTGAGCAGCTGGCCGCCGTCTGCTTTGACGGTCAAAGAACCGGACGCCTTGCCGAGAAAATCGCCGTCGAAGCCGCCTGGCCAGGCGAGGTCGGCGTTGATCTCGCCATGTTTCGCGTCCATGAACTGCGTGTAGTTCAGCCCGCGCAGCGTTGCGCCGACATCGGTGCTGCTGAGCTTCGCCTGCAACGTCGCGCGTTCCCCGTCGGCAGTCATGAGCCACTGGCCGCTCGCCTCGCCCTGCGCCGCTTCCTGCACCAGCGTCAACGTATCGATCTGCAACCCGTTGGCGATATGCGAGGTACGCAGGTCCACGGTGCCGATGGTGTGATTGTCCACTTTCAGATTGGCGACAAAGGCGCGCAGCGCCGGCCAGGTGCGCGGGTCGCTCGGCGATTTTTTCGTTGTCGAAGGTGCGCCCGGCGCGCTCGTCACCACGAGATGTTCGAGTGATGCGGTCAGCGGCTGCGAGCCGGCGAAGTCGTCGGGAATCTGCAGCGAGCCCGCCGCAGTCGGGCCAGTCACGTCCACTTTCCAGCCGCCGTCGACGGCCTGCATGATGCCGCGCACGTCCTGGAATTCGTAGCCAAAAATCCGCAGCGTGCCTACCCGCAGGCTCGCCGCATGCAGGAAGTCGGATAGCTTGACAGTGCCCGCATTCGCTGCGTTCGTCTGACCATTCGTCTGGCCATCCATCTGGCCATTCGCGCGGCCGCGCAGCGCGAACCAGTCGTCGAGCTGCAGCGTGTCTAGCGCGCCCTCGATGCGAATGCCGCGATGATCGGGCAATGCGGCGGCGATTGCATCCGCGCGCACGCCGCCACGATCCAGGCCCCAACCCGTCGCGGCGCGCCGCAAGCGCAGCAGCGCACGAATGTCGCCGAACGAAGCGCGTGCCAGCATCGCGTCATCGCCGACGTATTCCAGATCCACATGCAACGGACGTACATCGGGCTGTGCCTTGCCGACGGGATGCGGCAGGTCCAGCCCCAAGCCGTTGAGCGTGGAATCGATGCTGACCTTCTGCACCAGCTTGGTGTCGGGGCCGGCAGCGAGCTGCGTGCGCAGCTGCCAGTTCGTGGCGCCGTCGATTTGCACAGCTGCAGGAAGGTGCAGCAATGCGGTAAGTTTATCGGCGCTCGCCTGGCCTTTGGCCACCAGTACGGATCGATTCGCAGTCGCTGCGGCGATGCCCACGCTGAGCGGACCGCCGAGCCACTGGCCTTGCAGGTCAGCCGACTCGGGCAGCGACTGCCGCACGTTCAACGTGCCGGACAAATGCGTGATGGGTCCGGTTACGCCATCCATCGTCACCGTGGCGTCGCGCAACTGCGCGGCGACTGCGACCTTGCGGTCGGCGATGTGCTTCAACGGCAACCGCAGGCTGACATGCGATTCGGTTGCACCCTGTCCTCTTAGCAGCTGGAACTGTTCGCCCAACGCAGCGCTGACCGGACTCGCCTGCAGAAACTGCAGCGCCTGATCCAGATCGCCGGACGCGGCCGCGTCGACCGCAATGTCGCCGGTCTTGAAGTCGGCGAAATCGCCGCGGATGTCGGCAACGCGCAAATCGCCCAGCGCTGCCGTGCCGGCGCGCACGTGCATGCCCTGGTTGCGAAACTCGACTTGCGTCGTGAGGTCCGTCGCCGGCGTCCAGCCGTCCTGATAGTTGAACGTGATGCCCTCGACGCGCGCGCGCGCGACAAATTCGCCTTCGCCATGCCGAAATGGAAATGACCACATCGGGCCGTTGTAACTGACTTCGCCCTCGGGCACGCGACCCGACTGAAAGGCGCGATCCAGCCATTGCAGCGCCTTGACCGACAACTTGTCCGCGGGCAGATATTTCGGCGTCGCAGCGGCATTCAGATCCCGCGCTTGCGCCTTCAGCTGCAGCACCGGCGAGGAATCGGCGTCGTCAGGCAGCGTCAGACCGAACGTCGCGACCGCATTGCCATCCACCGTTTCGACACGCACGTCGTCGCTCGTCAAACGCCAGCCGGCAGCCTCACGCTGCCAATCGACTGCTGCCCGCAGCGTGCGGACAGCGAGCGGCGTGCGAAACATGCGCGGCAGATCGAAGATCAGATCGCTGGTGTTCAACTGCAATTGCCCGCCCGCCTGGGTCGCACGCACCTGGCCTGTCAGGCTCGCAAACCCCGGCGCGCGCGCGACCGGGCTGATGCCCGCAGATCTGATATCCGCCTGCAACGAATACTGCGCAGGATCGTCTGCGCCGGCGCGCTGCAGATTCAGCGCTAAATTGTCGATGCTGCCGCGCGCGTGCAATGCGCGGACACGCGCGAGCCGCTCGCTCTCGGGCAGATAGGCAAGCAACGGCCAGACGCTCTGCAAGACCACGTGATCGGCCTGTGCTTCCAGCTGCATGCCGCCGGCGTCATTCTTCGACCACCGTGCGCGGAGCGCAGCCGCGCGCCACGGTTCGGCGCCGCGCACCACATCGACATCGGACGCGGACAATTTCCAACCGTCCCCAACGCGGTTCGCCTCGATGCTGAATGCGACGCGCGAATAGCTGAGCATTTCCGCCACCGGCGGTGCGAGCTGTTCCAGCGCGACCGCGGCCGCAGCATCGGGCGCCGCCGCGGTTGCAGCTTCCGGCTCCTTGGCCTCGCCGTCTTCCGCCTTGACCACAAGCGCAGCAGCGCGCGGCAACTCGATCGTCCACACCGGCGCGACCGCGGCGACGTTGCTGAAATCGACTTTCGCCGCGACGCTGGTGAGCTGCGTGCCGCGCAGTGCGCCGCGCAGCAGCAGCGAACCGTGACCCGTTTCCGGCGCCGGCCATTCGTCCGGCAGCACATCGGCCCAGCCGGCCAGATCGAGCTGCTTGCCCTCGACATTGAACGTCGTGACGACGGCGGCGGACTCTTCCAGCGCACCCTGCGCGGTCGCTGCGAACGTCAGCGATGCGCCGAGCGCGGCGGGTAGCGCGGCGTTGCCGCGCAATTCCATCAGTCCCGGCTGACGATCCAGCCTGAAACTGACACCTGACAGCGCCCACGGACCGCGGCCGGTGGCCTCGTCGCGAAAACTCACGACGGCATTGGTGACCCAGAACTCGCCGACGGGCAGCTTATCGAGGGGAAATGGTTTGGACATGTCGCGATCCGGCAGCGCGCCCTGACCGACGAGCTGAATAGTCCCGTCGCGCGCGCGGATCAAGCCAATCTCCGGCGTGGTCAACGAGAAGCGCCCCGCCGTCAGCCGGCCGGTGCGCATCGATGTCCACAGATCGAAGGCCACACTGCCTCTGCGCGCCGTGGCGAGCACGATGGTGCGATCGGGCGAACGCACGATGGCGTCGCGGAACACCAGTTCCGGCCCGTACAGCCGCAAGCGCGCCGACAGCCCGCTGAACTCGATCGCGAGACCGGTGCGTTCGCTCACCCAGTCCTGCAGCTGGACGCGGTACTGCGGAACGCGCGAGAAAACGACTTGAAACGCGCCCAGCAGCAATCCGCAAATCAACACGGACGCAGCGCCGGCGACGGCGAATCTGCGGATGATTTTACGGCGGCGCGATGACATGGCGGGCGGCAACCTGGCTACTCAAAAGCACAAACTTACTTACGTGAAGCCAAGCCGCGTTGGCGTGGCTACGCGGCAGCCTACAGTCTGAAAGACAACGGGCGATGAACGACGTCGCACACCGCGCGCGGCCAACACGTCCATCGGTACCGGCGCGACAAGGGGCGGGCAATCGCCCGCCTCTCACATCAACACCACGTCGTACTGATCTTGTTGGTACAGCGCTTCGGTTTGCAGCCGTATCGGTTTGCCGGTATGCACTTCCAACTCGGCGAGCGCCGCCGATTCCTCATCGAGCAGGCGCTCGATCACGTCCTGATGCGCCAGCACCATCAGCTCCTGGAATTCGAACTGGCGTGACTGTCGCAGAATCTCCCTGAAAATCTCGTAACAAACTGTTTCCGCGGTCTTGACGAAGCCGCGCCCCTCGCAGGTTGGACAAGCGCTGCACAGCATGTGTTCCAGGCTTTCGCGCGTACGCTTGCGCGTCATTTCGACCAGTCCCAGCGGCGATACCGAGGAAATGTGATTCTTGGCGTGGTCGCTGCCGAGCGCCTTCTCCAGCGCCTGCAGCACCTGCTTGCGGTGCTCTTCCTTCTCCATGTCGATGAAGTCGATGATGATGATGCCGCCGAGGTTGCGCACGCGCAGCTGGCGCGCGATGGCGACCGCCGCCTCCAGGTTGGTGCGGAAGATCGTGTCCTCCAGCGTGCTATGCCCGACGTAGGCGCCGGTGTTCACGTCGATGGTGGTCATCGCCTCGGTCTGGTCGAAGATCAGGTAGCCGCCGGACTTGAGCGGCACCTTGCGCTCCAGCGACTTCTGGATCTCATCCTCCACGCCGTACAGGTCGAAGATCGGCCGGTCGGCGCTGTACAGCTCGATGCGATCCGCCATGTCGGGCATGAAGGTGCCCGCGAACTCCGTCATGCGCTGGAAGGTTTCCGCGTGATCCACGCTGACCTTGTCCACACCGCTCGACACCACGTCGCGCAATACACGCACAGCCAGCGGCAGATCTTCATGGACCAGTTTGCCCGGCTTTGCGAGCGCCGCCTTCTCGCACAATACGCCCCACAGCTTTTGCAGGAACATCATGTCGGCGCGCATCGCATCGGGGCTCGCGCCCTCGGCGGCGGTGCGGACGATGTAGCCGCCGGACTCGTCGGCACGCAGGAACATGCTTGCGGCCTCGCGCAAGCGATGCCGCTCGGCTTCATCCTCGATGCGTGCGGAGATGCCGACGCCGCGCCCGTTCGGCATGTAGACCAGGTACCGCGACGGGATGGTGATGAACGTGGTGAGACGCGCGCCCTTCGTGCCCAGCGGATCCTTGAGCACCTGCACCAGAATTTCGCCGCCTTCGGTCACCAGCGCCTGGATGTCGGCGGTGCCGCTCTCGCTGACGGGCTGGTCCGGCTGGCCGTTCTCGCCGATGGCCGGATGCACGATGTCGGATGCATGCAGGAACGCGGTGCGCTCCAGGCCGATGTCCACGAACGCGGCCTGCATTCCCGGCAGCACGCGCGAGACGCGGCCTTTGTAAATATTGCTGATCAGGCCGCGCCGGTTGGCGCGTTCCAGAAACATTTCCTGCAGCACGCCGCTTTCCACCAATGCCGCGCGCACTTCGCGCGGACTGACGTTCACCAGGATTTCCGCAGTCATCCGGCGTTCCCGGGTTGGGCGGCCATGTCCAACGCCGTGTCCAGCAAGGTGAAGCCGATCATGTGCAGCAATTCTCCGGTTTCATAAAGAGGCAGCCCCACGATACCCGAGTAGCTGCCAGCGATGCGTTCGATGAACGCGGCCGCCCGTCCCTGTATTGCATAGCCCCCGGCCTTGTCTGCCGGTTCCCCGGTGCGCCAGTAGGCTGCCATTTCCATGCTGCTCAACGCGCGAAACGTCACATCGCTGACGCTGAGGCGCGATTCGCAACCCCCTGCATGACGCAGAGCAACGGCCGTGTAGACCTGATGCGTACGGGCCGACAGTCGCTGCAGCATGCGCAGCCCGTCAGCCTGATCCAGCGGCTTGCCGAGGATGTCGTTACCCAGCGCAACTGTCGTGTCCGAGCCGAGCACCGGCTGGCGTTCCTCGTCACCCAGCCGCGACCACAGCGCTTCCGCCTTGGCGAGCGCGAGCCGGCGCACATAGGCTGCAGGCAGCTCGCCGCCGAGGATCTGCTCGTCGATATCGACCGGACGGATTTCGTGCCGCACGCCCATCTGGGTCAGCAACGCACTGCGCCGAGGCGACGCCGAGGCCAGGAAGATCAATGATTTGGGACCGCCACGCATGGCGGAAGGATACAGGCCAACGTGCGGCGAATGAATTGCTCGTTGGCAACTTTCGCGATCCAGGCCGAGATAGGCACAGACCACCCGGCGCGAGCGCCGCGTCCGATGTCACGTATCATGCCGTCGCGTCGCGCCCGGCCATGGTTGTGACGCACGCACGCCGGTCGAGCACGTCCGCGGTACGCCGTCACTGCGCCGGCCCTGGCCTATGCAGAGCGATGACAACCGTGACGTGCTCCACTGCATACACCGGCCGCGCTGCGTAGGTTGCAACCTCAGGAAGCCGAAGTCGAGCGCGATTGACGATGCGCAAAGCCGATCACCCCCACTCGACCAAGCGAGACTCTGCCAAGCGAGCCGCGGCCCCCGTTTTTCCCGTGATTTCCGGCTATCGTTTCCTGCAGACCATCGCGCGCTCGCCGAAGTCGGAAGTCTACGTCGCGCAATCCGCCGAGCTCGGCTACAACGTGGCCGTCAAGGTGCTGCGCACCGGCCCGCAGGCCACCGCTGACGCCGGCGAGGAAGAGCGCTTTGCGCGCGAAGGCGATCTGCTCACGCGCATCAGGCATCCGGCCATCATCGATATCCTCGACTGGGGCCACGGCGACAATTTTCATTACATCGTCACCGAATACTTCGCCAGCGGCAGCCTGGAGCTGCGCATCCGCAACCTGATGACGGTGAAGGACAGCGTCGACATCTTCCTGCAAGTCACCGGCGCGCTGGTCGCCGTGCATTCCGCCGGACTGTGCCATCGCGACCTGAAACCGGCAAACATAATGATGCGGCCGGACGGACGCATCGTGCTGATCGATTTCGGCCTGGCCAAACAGCTCGAGAGCAGCGACGCGGATCTCACCAGCGTGGGCGAAGTACGCGGCTCGCCTTATTACATCAGCCCCGAACAGGCCGAAGGCGCGCCCGTCGACCAGCGCAGCGACCTATACAGCTTGGGCGTCATCTTCTACGAGATGTTGACCGGCACGCGGCCGTTCCGCGGCAACTCGGTCGTGGCGATACTGCAGTCGCACCGCAACGACCCCATTCCCATCCTCCCCGCCGAGCTGGCGCGCTTCCAGCGTCTCATCGACGGCTTGCTCGCGAAGAATCCGCACGAGCGGTTCCCGTCCGGCGTGACGGCACTGGGCGAACTGGCGCGCATGAAGGTGTAGGTTGGGCTGAGTCCGCGAAGCCCAACAATCCTTCGCACCGAGAATGTTGGGCTTCGAGGACTCAGCCCAACCTACGCCCGGTGATAGGGGTGGCCCTTGATGATGCTCACCGCGCGATACAGCGCTTCAGCCACCATCACGCGCGCCAAGCCATGCGGCAACGTCAGCGCCGACAGGGACCAACGAGTCTCAGCTCGCGCATCCACCGCAGGCGCAATTCCGTCCGGTCCGCCGATCAGAAATGCCAGGTCGCGTCCGTCGCGGGCGCATGCGCCAAGAAATTTCGCGAGCTGCTCGCTCGACAGCGAGCGGCCGGTGACTTGCAAGGCAACGATGTGAGAGCTTGCAGGCAGCGCCGCAAGCATGCGCTCGCCTTCTTTTGTCACAGCCTGTCTGGAGTTGCCGCCGCTGCGTTGGCCGAGCGCGATCTCTTGCAGCTCCAGGCGGTAGTCGGCGGTGAGGCGGCCGGCATAATCTTCGTAGGCTGCATTCACCCAGCCCGGCATGCGGGTGCCGGCGGCGATGAGGCGCAGCAGCATGGCGCCGGACCCCGCGCTATTTCTCTGCCGCGACCGCGGCCGCTTCGCGCCGCGCCGCGCTGACGTCCCACAGATCTTCGAGCCGATAGAACTCGCGAATGCGCGGCAGCATGATGTGCACGATCACGTCGCGCAGGTCCACCAGCACCCATTCGCCGTCGCGCTCGCCTTCCACGCCGGTGGGCCGGAAACCGTCGCGCTTCGCGAACTGGATCACGCGGTCCGCGATCGAGCGCACGTGCCGGTCGGAGTTGCCGCTGGCGATGACCAGAGTATCGGCAATGTCCGTCAGCTTGCGCACGTCGAGCACCTTGATGTTGACGGCCTTCATGTCGTCGAGCGCGGCTTCCACCGTCTTGACGATGGCATCCTGCGCCGACTTGCTTTGCGCAGCGCGCGGCTTCACGGCAGCGACTGTCATCGACGGTAACTTGGCCGCCGGTAACCTGGTCACCGGCGATTTGCGCGGCGGCAGCTTCGGTGCCGGCTCTCTTGACGCGCGCGACTTCACCGGCGCGGGCTTGCGCACGGACGCCGCGGACTTGCGCGCAGCCGTCTTGGCGACAGGACGCTTCGCGGGTTTCGCGCCTCGGCTCACGCCTTTGGCAGCCACCGCGGCGGATCGGGAAGTTTTCTTGCGCTTTACAGCCATGCTCACCTCGAAGAAAGAATCCTGTTCTCAACGCTTTCCATAACAGCCCGTCGACTCGATGATGGCCCGGACCGCATCCGGCATCAGGTAGCGCGGATCGCGGCCCGCGGCGATGGACTTGCGCACCTCGGTCGAAGAGATCTCCAGCTGCGTCACGGCGTGAATGTAGATGCAGCCGGCACGCGACTCGTGCAGGTCATTGATGCGGCCGGTGCCGCGATCCACCAGCAGCTCGCCCAGCGGCCCCATGCTCGGCGCGCGCCAGCCCGGGCGGTGCGCGACGACCAGGTGCGCCAGCTCCAGCAGCTCGCGCCATTGATGCCACTTCGGCAGGCCCAGGAACGCATCCATGCCGACGATCAGGCACAGCGAGCGCTCGGGAAAATCCGCGCGCAGCGTGCGCATGGTGTCCACCGAATAGGACAAGCCTTCGCGGCGGATCTCGCGGTCATCGACGACGAATCCCGGTTGGCCCTGCGTCGCAGCCTGCACCATCGCAAGGCGCTGCTCGGCGTCCGCTATCGTCACTTCGCGGTGCGGTGGATTGCCGGCGGGCATGAAGCGCATTTCGCCCAGGCGCAGCGACTGCAGCAACTCGAACGCGGTACGCAGGTGGCCGAAATGAATCGGATCGAACGTGCCGCCGAAAATACCGATGGGGCTCATAGGGTTCGTCATGCGGCGCGCGCCAACCGCACGCCGGCCAGCCGTGCCACCAGCGCCTCCAGCTCGACCCAGGCATCGGTGCGCAACACGCCTTTGATCGCTCGATCCACACGCGACGCGTCGAGCAACAGCTCGCGCACCGCAGCGGGTTTGAGCCGCTGCAGCGCCTGTTTCATCGCTGCCTGTCGCGGCCGCCACACGTAAATCGCATTCATCGCCGAGTCCGCGTTCTGGCCGTTGCGCATGAGGTGCTGCGCGCGCGCTATCCATTGCAGATCTTTGTTGACGGCCCACAGCACCAGCGTCGCGTCGATGCCTTCGCCGTGCAGGCCTTCCAGTATCCGCACCGCGCGGGCCGCATTGCCGCGCATCGCCGCCTCACCGAGCTGCAGCACGTCGAAGCGCGCGCTGTCGGCGACGGAATCGAGAATGGTCTGCGCGGTCACCGCGCCCTTCGGCAACAACAACGCCAGCTTCTGCACTTCCTGGTCCGCCGCGAGCAGATTGCCCTCGACGCGTTCCGCCAGCAGGCTCGCGGCCGCGGGCTCGGCTTGCAGCCCGTGCCGCGACAGCCGCTCGCGTATCCAGTTCGGCAGCTTCGCCAACTCCAGCGGCCACACCTGCACCAGCACGCCCTGCTTCTCGATGGCGCCGACCCATTTCGAGTTCTGCGTCCTGCCGTCGAGCTTGCCGGTGATCACCAGCACCACCGTGTCGGGCGCTGACTGGCTGGCGAGTTCGACGATGGCTGCGCCACCCTGTTCGCCCGGGGTCGGATTGGCCATGCGGATCTCGACGATCTTGCGCTGCGCGAACAACGACATGGCGCGGCTGTCGGCCAGCAGCGAGTTCCAGTCGAAGCCGCGCTCCACCGCGTGCAGTTCCCGCTCCGTGAAGCCGTCGGCGCGCGCGCGCGCGCGTATGGCGTCGGCGGCTTCGTTCACCAGCAGCGTCTCGTCCCCCGCGATCAGGTAGATCGGGGCGACGCCGCGCGTCAGGCTGGACGCCAGGCTCTCGGCGGAAATTTTCACGGGTGCTGCGACGGGCTGGTGGGTGGAAAGCGGTGCGAGTGCAATTTCGCGGGCGCGAAACGACGGAATGTCATCGGAATGAGGCGATGGCGCGCGGCTGGCGGTCGGCACTCGGCAGGTGGGCAAGGCGGCTGGTCACGCGGCCGATTATGGCCTAAGGCCCCCGGCAGTTCCAGCCAACCCTGGCTGCGGTGCGGCCGGCCCCGCGCCCTGCGGGACGCCACCATGTACCCTACCCCGACGCAGTAAAAAACCTGCGGCGCGCTTCCCGTGCCGGGATAAAGCTGGAACACTGCACCCATGTCGATGCGCTTTGACCTGACCGACCTGAAGCTTTTCCTGCACGTGATCGAAGCGGGCAGCATCACCGCCGGCGCCGAGCGCATGCACCTGGCGATCGCCGCGGCCAGCACGCGCATTCGCAACATGGAAATCGCGCTGGGCACACCGCTGCTGAATCGCGAACGCCAGGGCGTGCAGCCCACGCCCGCGGGCCGCACGCTGGTCCATCACGCACGCTTGCTGCTCCAGCAAGCCGAGCGCATGCGCGGCGAGCTCAGCGAATATGCCGACGGCCTCAAGGGCCATGTCCGGCTGCTCTCGAACACCAATGCGCTCACCGAATTCCTGCCCGAGCCGCTGAGCAATTTCCTCGCCTCGCATCCGCAGGTGAACATCGACCTGGAAGAACGTTTGAGCGACGAGATCGTCGCGGCGATCGCCGACGGCAAGGCCGACATCGGCATCGTGGCGGGCACCGAGGACGTCAGCGGCCTGGAAGTGTTCCCGTTCCGCGTGGATCGATTCGTGCTGGTGTGCGCGCCGACGCACGCACTCGGCGCGGCGCGACAGGTCGTATTCGCGGATTTGCTGGACTACGACTTCGTCGGCCTCGACCGCGCCAGCTCGTTGCAGAGGTTCCTGTCGGACAAGGCCGATCGCATTGGCCGGCGCCTGAAGCTGCGCGTGCAGCTGCGCAGTTTCGACGCGGTGTGCCGGCTGGTCGAATGCAACGTCGGCATCGGCGTCGTGCCCGAAACCACTGCCGAGCGCAACATGCGCACGATGGCGCTGCATCGCATCAAGCTGACCGACGACTGGGCGCTGCGCAACTTGACGATCTGCGTTCGCAAGTTGAGCGATCTGCCCGTGTATGCGCAGGAACTCGTGCGGCATCTGACCGCACCGCCCGCGCGTGCGGCTCGCGAAGGCTCAGGCTGACTGGACAGCGGCGGCGGTGGCGGGACGTTCCGATCCAGTGACCCACACCCCGAGCATCACGACCAGTCCGCCACAGATCGCCCACAGCGACAACGGCTCGCCCAGGAACACGATGCCGGTGATCACGCCGATGACGGGAATCAGGTTCGCAAATACGCCGGCCTGGCTCGCATCCATATCCTTCAATGCCTGGTTGTACAGCAAGTAGGCGAGACCGGAGGCGAACGCGCCCAGGTAAAGAATCTCCAGCACCCCCGCCAGCGTGAGACGCGGCAGTTCGCGTCCCGCAAGCTCATACATCGCGCCGGGCAACAACAGCAGCGCGCCGATTGCAGTGATGCACCCGGTCACGACGACCTGATCGAGATTCGCAACGCGCTTCGCCAACGAGGTGTACACGCCCCACGCGAACACCGACGCGAACATGAGCAGGTTGCCCAGCCATTTGCCGTCGAGGCCGCCGATCGACGCGTGTGCCGCGCCGGGCTTGTCGCCCGCGAACACGATCAGCACACCGACGACGGACAGCACGATGCCGACGATTCTCTTGCCCGAGGCGCGCTCTCCCAGCCATAGCACGGCGACCAGCGCGGTCATGGCGGGAATCGAACTCTGCACCAGCGCACCCTGCGAGGCGGAGATGTACAGCAGCGATAGATTGAACAGGAAGTAGTAGCAGGCGACGCCCACCAGGCCCATCGAAATCAGCGTGCCCCAAGGCAAAGACCGGGGCAACGACGCTCCCGCCGCGGCGCGGCGGCGACGCACGATGGCGAGCGGCAGCAATAGCGCCGAACCGATCGCGACGCGGATGAACGCGAGGGTCAACGGAGGAAAGGCCGCCATCACGTCCTTGGTGACGACGAACGTACTTCCCCACAAAGTCATCACCGCGAGCAGCAGGATGACGGGACGTCTGATGATGGCTACTCCCCGGTATGAAATCGACGCGCATATATATCAGCTCGCGCGTGCCGGCGCGATACCGGAAGCGGTGACTCACACCACCAGTTCGCCGCTGTCGCCCTGGCGCACGCCGGCGGCGTTCGCCTCGTCGGTGTCCAGGTGCATTTCGAGTTTGAACTGCGGCGAGACCCTGATGACGACGTCGCCGAACGTCAGGTCGCGTCCGTCGCTGTCCACCTTGACGCGTACCGATTGATGGTCGCGCACGCCAAGATGCGCGGCATCCTCGGGATTCATGTGGATGTGCCGCCGTGCGGTTATGACACCGTGCGCCAGCGTCACGCGGCCGGCCGGTCCTTCCAGCACGATGCCCGGCGTGTTCCTGACGTCGCCGGAGATGCGCACCGGCGCGTCGATGCCGAGCAGGAACTCGTCGCTGCGCGAAATCTCCACCTGGTCGTCGGCGCGCGCCGGCCCCATCAATCGAACCTTGTCGAGGCGGCCGCGCGGGCCGATCAGCGTCACCGACTCCTGCGCGGAAAATTGGCCCGGCTGCGACAACGGCGCCCTTGACTGCAATTGATAGCCGGGAGCGAACAGCGCATCGAGCGTCGCCTGGCTTAAATGCGCGTGTCGCGCCGAGACTGCGATGGGAATTCTGAGTGGCGCCCGCGCCGCGACTTCCGCATCGTCCACGAAATGCGCCGTCGGTCGCGGCGCGCCCTCCCCCAGCAACGATGCCGCTGCGCGCGCCATCGACATTTCCTCGTCGGCGCGAATGACGAGCAGGCGGCTGCGGGAGTCGGCGGCGGAAATTTCCAGCACCGGCCGATCCAAATCCGGCCGGGCATCGGCATTGCGCTGCGCGTCGATGCCAATGCCCAGGAAATCCAGTCGCTGCGCGATGCGATGGCGCAGCGGCGCGCTGTTCTCGCCGATGCCACCGGTGAACGCGAGCACGTCGACACCCCCCATCACCGCGGCGTACGCGCCGATGTACTTGCGGACGCGATGCGCATACAGCGACAGCGCGCGGCGGCAGCCTTCATCCCCGTCGGCGGCGCGCTGCTCGATCGCTTTCATGTCGTGAGTTCCGGCCAGCCCTTGCAGGCCGGACTCCTCGTTCAACAATCGCTCCAGCGCAGCCAAGTCATAAGTACCGGCGTTCATCAGGTGGAGCAGCGCACCTGGATCGATGTCGCCGCCGCGTGTACCCATGACGAGCCCCTCCAGCGGCGTCATGCCCATGCTGGTCTCGACACTGCGGCCGTATTCGATGGCACAGACGCTTGCGCCATTGCCGAGGTGGCAAGAGACGATGCGCAGATCCTGCGGCTGCGCGCGCATGTGCTCGCTGCTCGCCCGCATGACATGCGCGTGGCTGGTGCCGTGAAATCCGAAGCGCCGGATGCCGAATTTCCGCGCCACGTCCACAGGCAGTGCATATTCCCGGGCGCGCGGCGGCAGCGTCGCGTGAAACGCCGTGTCGAAGACGGCGATGTGCGGCAGGCCGGGCAACTCCTTGCGCGCCTGACGGATCGCCGCCAGTGCGGATGGATTGTGCAGCGGCGCGAGCGGATTCAGTCCAGCGATAGCTGCTTCGATTGCAGCGTCGATCAGCACCGGCGCCGTGAAGCGCTCGCCACCATGAACCACCCGATGCACGACGGCTTGGGGACTGAGCTGGCGTCTATCAATCTGCGCCAGCAGCGCTCGCAAGGCCGCCGCGCTGTCGGGAGCGGCAGTTGCCACCTCGGCGTCGTCCACCTTGAGGGACGCCGCCGCGCCGATGTTCTCGACGCGCACGTCCAGCAGATGCCGGTCCGTTGCGGTATCGATGACAGCGCTCTTGAGCGACGAACTGCCGCAGTTCAACGCGAGTACGCGCATACAGAACTTCTCCCTTGCCAGTGGCGCGGCGTACCACAGAACGCACGCATCATACTCACGCATTGGGGCGGGCGCCGCGAGTCTTGCGATGCCGGGCGTTTCGCGTAGAGAATCGCCCGGCCACCCATCCCGTTGCCGGAGTTCGATCATGCCGACGAAGCGCAAAGCCGCCCGCCGCGGTGCCCGCACATCAGCCGCCGCGAAGAAGCGCAGCCACGCGCGCAATCCGGTGCTGGCCAAGCGCAAGCGGCCGGCGCCAAAGCAGGCCGGCAGCCTGTATCCCTCGATCGAGCCCTACAACGCGGGCATGCTGCGGGTCGCACCTGAACATGAATTGTATTTCGAGGAATGCGGCAATCCCAAAGGCAAGCCGGCGGTGTTCGTGCACGGCGGTCCCGGGGCGGGTTGCGATGCGCGCGCCCGCGGCTTCTTCGATCCCGATGCCTATCGGATCGTGCTGTTCGATCAGCGTGGCTGCGGCCGCAGCAAGCCTCACGCGAGCCTGGTCGACAACACCACCTGGCATCTCGTCGAGGACATGGAAAAACTGCGCAAGCACCTCGGCATCGATCGATGGCTGGTGTTCGGCGGCTCGTGGGGCTCGACGCTCGCGCTCGCCTACGCCCAGACCCATCCGCAGCGCGTCACCGAAATGGTGTTGCGGGGCATCTTCATGCTGACCCGGTTCGAGCTGCAGTGGTTCTATCAGCAAGGCGCCAGCGCGATCTTTCCGGATCACTGGCAACAATATGTCGCCGCAATCCCGCCGGCCGAACGCGGCGACTTCATCAGCGCGTACCACAAGCGCCTCACCAGCGACGACCGCGCCACGCGCGTCAACGCGGCGCGCGCCTGGTCGCAATGGGAAGCTGCAACGAGCTACCTGCACGTCAACGAAGACAATGTGCGCAACTGGGGCGAGGAGGATTTCGCCATCGCCGTGGCACGCATCGAGTGCCACTACTTCGTCAACAAGGGCTTCCTGGAAACCGAAGACCAGTTACTGCGTAACGTCGGCAGGATCCGCAAGATTCCGGCAGTCATCGTCCAGGGCCGCTATGACGTCGTGTGTCCGATGCAGACGGCGTGGGCGCTGCATGAAGCATGGCCGGAAGCGGATTTTCGCGTCGTCGCCGCGGCCGGACATTCGGCTTTCGAAGCGGGCAACACGCACGAGCTGGTGCAAGCCACGGACGCGTTCAGGAATAGCTGACCGGCCCGGCTCCGCTGCCCCTGCTCTACAGCTTCGTAGGTTGGGCTGAGTCCGCGAAGCCCAACATCGCGGGATTTCCTTCGGTCACAATCTTCGCGGCGCTGGAATGTTGGGCTTCGCCGACTCAGCCCAACCTACAGATAGCCGCTGAAGCGGTGCCATTCGCCCGAACGGGCGTCACGGCGAATCGACGAACTTGCCGATTTCTTCCAGCACCGTGCGGCGGTCGCGATAGTAGACGGACAGCCCGGCGAGGATGCCGCCGTGGCTCACGCCCTCGTAGTAGTGCTCGGCCACGCGCCCACCGCGCTCGCGGATCTTCGCCGCGAGGCGCTGCGAGTTGCGCGGCCATACGGTGGAGTCCGCCAGGCCATGCAACACCAGCGACGGCGACTCGCCGCCGTCGACGAAGTTGATGGGCTGCGAATCGGCATAGCGCTCCGTGGGCGCAAAGATCGCCTCCAGGGTCCGCGTATTCAGCGGCAGGAAATCGTACGGTCCGGCGAGCCCGATGAATCCTTTGATCGAATGCGGATCGACGCCGGCGGCGCGCAGGAAGCGCTCGTCGAAGTTCAGCATGGCGGCGATGTGGGCGCCGGCCGAATGCCCCATCAGGAATAGCCTGGCCGGATCGCCGCCGAACTCGGCTGCGTGCGTGCGCGTCCACGCCACCGCCTGCGCCGCGTCTTCGACGAAGCCGGGGAAGCGCACTTGCGGATAGCGGCGATATTCGGGCAGCACCACCACATAGCCGCGCGTCGAGAGCGCCTCGGCAACGAACCGATACTGCGCCTTCGAACCCGAATCCCAGCCGCCGCCGTGAAAAAACACGACGACCGGACGGGCGCGGCCCGCCGCAGTCGGAGTGTAAACATCGAGGCGTCGCGCTACGCCAGCCGCGTACTGGATGTTGCGTTCGACACTGTAGTCGCCGAATGTGGCAGGGATGTTCGCAATCGCCAGCGTCAGGGAAGTGCAGCCGGCTACGACAACCGATGCCGCCACGATGCACAGCAGACCGAGCCGACGCCGCGTCGACCTCATCCGGCGCCGTGTCCCCGCTTGCGCCACGTCAGTCGCGACGCTGCATCGATGATTCCCATTCTCGTCAACCACAGGCGAGCATCCTCCGCATCGTTGCAAAACCAGGCTCGCGCCGAACCAAGCCGGAACGTATAGCCCCACGCATCCATGTCCGCCCACATCCGCTCGCGCCCCAATCCGGGCACGGCATCGGCGAGCAGGCTCTGCAAGTAACACACGGCGTTCTCCTCGTCGTGTTCGCCGCCCGCGTCGCGTTCCAGGCTGGCGCGGCGCGGCTCATCCATGCAGACGAAATGACTCGCTTCGTGCAGCGCCGAATGCACCGGCGTATCGGCGCGAACGTACAGCGCGTTGCCGATCAGTCCGGCCTCGCTTGCGCCCCAATACGATCCGGGAATGGTCGCGCCCTGCGCCAGCCACGCTACGTCGATACCGAAGCGTGCCAGCAGCGCGACGAAAGCAGCCGCGTCGCACTCCTCCAGCCGCAGAACGGTTGCAGCCGATGCGGGCAGCTCAGACATTCATCACGTCCAGCGGCCGGATAGCCGCCGTGGAAGCTTGTGGGCTCACCTGGCAATTTCTGGTGCGCTGATTACAACGACGCGACGCGACGAATGACCAGGCCTGCCAGCTCGCGCGCCAGCGCCTCGCGCAGAATGGCCTGCTCACGCTGCTTGGCCAGCACCGCCTTCTCGTCGTAGCTGTAGTCGCGGCTCAACTCCAACGTCTGCAGCGGCAGCAGTTCGCCGTTGCGGCCGGAGACGGAGTATTCGACCTTGTAGAACACTTCGTACTCTTCGGGCGTGTTGCGCGCAGAGACCGACAGCACGCGCTGGCCGCTCTGGTCCTTGTGAATGTGGACCACTGCGGTCGCATCGCTGCGCACGGCTGCCATGCGTGCGCCGGAGGCCGTGAGGCTGGCCTGCAGCGCCCGATTGAAGTCGCTGTAGCGATCGGCGGAATCGACATAGGTCACCGACATGACTTCGGGCAGGCGCGCCGTGCCCTGCAACCGCCAGCCGCAAGCGCTCGCCGCGCCGAGCAGCAGAACCATCGCAACGAGACGAAGGCCGCCGCGCAAGCCGCTGCGGCGAAGCAAAGCCAGTCTGCTTTTCGTCGAGGGGCAGGTTTGACGCATCGGGCCTCATCCATCGGTATACCGGTGCGGGAGTATATCGAAGGAACCCCGGCCGCTCCTTAATTGACTGGCGCTGTTTGCCTGGGCCTTTGAATGGCCCTGTTTGGCTATGAGGGCGCCCGAAGTCAGCGCACGGACCGACGGTCGCCGCCGCCGCGGATGGTGGACGGATAGACCAGCGCTTCGACGGACTTCAACGTACAAGCTTCGTCCACCGCGTAGCCGTGGCGGCAGCAGATACCGACGTGGGCGGCGACGCTGCGCTGAACCGTGCTGAGTTGCTGCGCACCGGCTTGTCCGGGGCACTTGCGGCATTGCTCCGCGACGCCCACCAGATCTTCCACGTCGATGACGGTGCCATCGCCGCTGCTGCGATCGAGGCTGGCAAAGCCGAACTCGAGGGTCAGGCGCGTACCGCCGCGCGCTTCGGCGCCGAACTCGGCAAGTTCCTGGCTCATGCGCCCCTTGATCGCGGGACCGTCGGACTGGGCAGCTTCGGGCAGCACGACGAGGAACGCCGCGACACCGGGCCCCGTCTCGATGCGGCCGATCCAATCGATGTGCGTGCGGATCACGCGACGCAACGCCGCGACGACGGCCTGCAGGATCTCGTCGGCGGGCAGACCAACCGCGCCCGCCGACTGCACCGCCACCGTCATGACCGACAGCAAGCGGCCGTAGCGCTGCGCGCGCCGCAGTTCGGAGGTGAGTTTCGTCAGCGACTCCGCAGCCGTGAACGCTCCGGATTGCGGATCGATCGGCAGCGCGGCTTCCAGCGCGGCGCGGGTTTCATGCAGCGTGCGGCGCAGGGAAAGCGTGTTGAAGGCCGCGTGGATGCGGATCATCAAGTCCGCGTTCGCCAACCTCTTGGTCAGGTAGTCGTCGACACCCGATAGATAGCCCTGCTCATAGTCGGGGCTGGCTTCGCGCATGGTCAGCATGATGACGTAGGTATCGGCGACGCCCTGGGCGCGCAGCCGCCGCGTCAGTTCGATGCCGTCCATCACCGGCATCTGCCAGTCCGTGATCATCACCGGAAACCATTGGCGCGACAGGTGCTCCAGCGCCTCGGCCCCGTTCGTGGCGGTCTGGATGTCGAAGCCGGCGCCGGTGAGGCGATCGGCGATCGCCTCCAGTTCCAGCGCGTCATCCTCGACCACGAGAATGCGCGGCGGCAGCGCGCGGCCGAGCACGGACATTCTGATCGCCATGGCTTCAGCGTTCATCCTGCTCTCTCTTTATAGTGGCGCATCGTACTAGTGGCGCATCTTCACAAGCCAGGTGCCGACCACGGCCCGGCGCCGACGTGGAACAGCTTCGGCCAGTCTGCAGGGACTCTGGCCGCGACAGTATCCAGTCAGCCCGGTGACGAAGGTAGAGGGAATCCCCGACGTAAACCGGGTACGGCACCGCCACGGTGATAAACACTGAGGTGGCTGCGGCACATGCCTACACGACCCTATCGATGGGGCGATGGAGCGATGGGGCGATGGAGCGGTTCTCAGTTGCGGAAGGCTGGATCGAGGCGATCCATCTTACGCAGCAGCGACGGCCAGATGAGTGCGCTGCCCGCGCCGCGGGTGACGGCCTTGACGTAGCCGTTCACCGTCTCGAGCACGGCTGCGGTGATCGGCACCAACTCGGCGCCGTGGCCCTGCGCCAGCACCTGGATTTCGCACGCACGCTGCAAGTTGAACATGGCCATGAACGCATCGGCCACGTTGCTGCCGACGGTGAGCAAGCCGTGATTGCGCAGGATGAAGTTGCTGGTGGCGCCGAGATCCGCCCGCAGCCGCACCTTCTCATCCGGGTTCAGCGCGAGGCCTTCATAGTCGTGATACGCCAGCGACTGGACGACAATGCTCGCCTGCTGCGAGATCGGCAGCAGTCCCTGCTTCTGGCATGAGACCGCGATGCCCGCGACCGTGTGCAGGTGCAGGACGCACCCCGCATCTTCGCGCGCTGCGTGGATGGCGCTATGAATGGTGTAGCCGGCCGGATTGATGTCGTGCGGACTCTCCAGTGTCTTGTTGCCGTCGAGGTCCACCCGGACCAGGTTGGAGGCTGTGACCTCCTCGAACATCAATCCGTATGGATTGATCAGGAAATTGTGGGAGTCGCCGACGCGCGCCGAGATGTGCGTGAAGACCAGGTCATCCCAGCCGAAAAACGCCACCAGCCGATAGCACGCCGCCAGGTCGACGCGAATCGCCCATTCTTCGGCGGACACATTGTTTCGCACCTCGGAAACGGCGTTGTCGATGACGCGCATTTGCATAGGGCACCTGCGAGATTGAACGGTGGCGACGAGCTGAAGATCGCCTCCGGAGGCTAGCGCCCCTCGACCGCGCGAGCAAGCGAAGCCGCAGGCCCAGACAGTCTCGGCTCAAACCACTACGTTCACCAGCTTGCCCTTCACGACGATGATCTTGCGGACCGGCTTACCCTCGATCCACTTCTGCACGTTCGCATCGGCCAGCGCGGCCGCGCGGATCTGCTCTTCGTCGGCGCTCGCGCTGACGCTGACGCGGCCGCGCAGCTTGCCGTTGACCTGGATGACCACTTCCACGCTGTCCTGGATCAGTGCCTGGCGGTCGGGGCTGGGCCAGGCACGATCGATCAACGCATCGCCATGACCGAGTGCCTGCCACAACGCGTGCGTCGCATGCGGGATGATAGGTGCGAGCATCTGCACGATCAGCTCCAGTGCTTCATGCCTGATGGCACGTCCCTGCGCTGATACGTCGTCGAACTTCGCGAGCGTGTTCATCAGCTCCATGACCGCCGCGATCGCAGTGTTGAACACGCGTCGGCGGCCAAGATCGTCGGTGACCTTGGCGAGTGTCTGATGAGCGGCGCGGCGAGTGGCACGCTGCTCGTCCGTCAATTCGCCGCAGAGCTGCGCAGCTGCGCCGGCTTGCACGTGTTCGTAAACCATCTTCCACAGCCGGCGCATGAAGCGCGCCGCGCCTTCGACGCCGTCGTCGGACCACTCGAGCGAATCCTCGGGCGGCGCCTTGAACATCATGAACAGGCGGATGCTGTCCGCACCGTATTCGGCCACGAGCTGTTGCGGGTCGACGCCGTTGTTCTTGGACTTGGACATGGTGCGCATGCCCTCCCAGTCGACGCTCTGGCCGTCGGCCGCCAGCAGCGCGGATTCGCGCACGCCCTTCGCGTCGACTTTCACTTGCACCGCGGCCGGATTGAAATACTGCACGCGGCCGTCGGCGGATTTGCGCGAATAGATGTCGTTCAGCACCATGCCCTGCGTCAGCAGCCGCTCGAATGGTTCGGCGACGCCGACGAGGCCGAGACCGTGCATCACGCGCGTCCAGAAGCGCGAGTACAGCAGATGCAGGATGGCGTGCTCGATGCCACCGATGTACTGATCGACCGGCAGCCAGTAATCGGCGCGCGCATCGATCATCGCGGTTGCGTTGTCGGCGCAGGCGAAGCGGATGAAGTACCACGACGAATCGACGAAGGTGTCCATCGTGTCGGTCTCGCGCCGCGCCGCGCCGCCGCACTTGGGGCAGGCGCATTCATAGAATGCCGGCGTCTTGTTCAATGGATTGCCACTGCCGTCCGGCACCAGGCCTTCGGGCAACACCACGGGCAGATCCTGCTCCGGCACCGGCACGTCGCCGCACTTCGGGCAATGAATCAAAGGAATCGGGCAACCCCAGTAGCGCTGCCGCGAAATACCCCAGTCGCGCAGGCGCCATTGCACCTGTTTGTCGCCAAGGTTGCGCGCCTTCAAGTCGGCGGCGATGGCAGCGACGGCCTGGCGACTCGCCAGCCCGTCGTACTTTCCTGAGTTGATGCACACGCCGTACTCGGCGAACTCTTCGCGCCATTCGTCGGCCGCGGTGAGATTCTCGCTCGCCGCCGTGGGCTTGATGACGAAGCGTATGTCCAATGCGTACTTCTTGGCGAAGCCGAAGTCGCGTTCGTCGTGCGCCGGCACGCCCATGACGGCGCCGTCGCCGTAAGTCATGAGCACGTAGTTGCCCACCCATACCGGAATGTTCTCGCCCGACAACGGATGCGTGACGAACAGGCCCGTCGGCACGCCCTTCTTTTCCATCACCGCGAGTTCCGCTTCCATCGCGGTGCCGCGCTTGCATTCCTCTATGAACGCCGCGAGCTGCGGGCTGGACTGCGCGGCAAGCGTCGCCAGGGGATGTTCCGCCGCGACGGCGCAGAAGGTGACGCCCATGAGCGTGTCGGCGCGCGTGGTGAACACGTTGAGCGTCTTGCGCACGCCGTCCAGTTCGTATGGAAAGCCGATGCGCACGCCTTCGCTGCGGCCGATCCAGTTCGCCTGCATGGTGCGCACTCGCTCCGGCCATTCGGGCAGCGTGTCGAGAGCGTCCAGCAAGTCCTGCGCGTAGTCGGTGATGCGCAGGTAGTACATCGGAATTTCGCGCTTCTCGACCGGCGCGCCAGTGCGCCAGCCGCGGCCGTCGATCACCTGTTCGTTGGCGAGCACGGTCTGGTCGACCGGATCCCAGTTCACCATGCCGGTCTTCTTATAGGCGATGCCTTTCTCGAGCATGCGCAGGAACAGCCATTGATTCCAGCGGTAGTACTCGGGCGTGCAGGTCGCGACCTCGCGATCCCAGTCGATGGCGAAGCCGAGCGACTTGAGCTGGCCTTTCATGTACGCGATGTTGTCGTAGGTCCACTTTGCCGGCGGCACGCTGTTCGCCATCGCTGCGTTTTCCGCGGGTAGTCCGAACGCGTCCCAACCCATGGGCTGCAGCACGTTGCGGCCCTGCATGCGCATGAAGCGCGATATCACGTCGCCGATGGTGTAGTTGCGCACGTGCCCCATGTGCAGGCGGCCGCTGGGGTACGGAAACATGGACAGGCAGTAGTACTTGGGTCGCGCCGGGTCTTCGACCACGGCGAAGGCGCGGCTGGCATCCCAATGGGCTTGCGCCGCGGCTTCGATGGCGGCGTGTTCGTAGCGTTCTTGCATGCGGAAATCTTCGGCGGATCAGCGATTTGAGCCGCGAAGGATACCAAAGGAGCGCGCCGCGCACACGCGCCGCCTGGCAGCGGCGGATTCGTGGCCGGGCGGACGGCCCGATCGAATCAGCCCAGATCACGCACCCAGGTCAGTCGCCCAGGTTAGTCACCAAGTGCGCTGCGCAACGCCGCGATCTCTTCCTGGCACGCGCTCAGGATGTGAATACACTTTTCGTTGTCGAGGCCGAGACGCCAGAACGCCTTGACCCCCTGCATGTTCAGTTCGAGATCGGTTTCCTGCCCGACGAAGCCCGACATCATCACCGCGACCGTCAATACATCGGTGACATCCGCGTGGCCGGCGTGGCGATCGATGTTCTCGTGTTCGGCGATGGCTTCGGACAGATGCACCGGGAAGCCCCAGTTCTCGACGATAGCCTTGCCGATGTTGGCGTGCCAATCGCGCACGACTTGCGCTACCGCGGCCGGATCCTTGAACAGACTGCCGTGGCGGTTCGCACGCGCCAGCACGTAGATCTTGCCGACGTTGTGCAGCATGCCGGCGAGCATGCATTCGTCTGCGTTGATGTCCGCTGAGCGGCTGCCGACGGCGTAGGCCAACGCCGCCACCATCGTGGATTCGTTCCAGAGTTCTTCGAGTTCCTTCGCGATGTGGCGCAGCTCGCTGGCGCGGCGTAGTTGCGAGATCGCGAACGACACCGCGGCGGTGCGCACGTTGTTGTGGCCAATGCGGTTCACGGCCGTCTTCAGTTCGGAGACCGGCTTGCCGCCGCGATTCAGCGCCGCCGAATTGGCGAGTGTCAGCAACCGCGCGGCCAGGCCGGCGTCCGAACCGACGACGCGCGCGATCTGTTCGTTGGAGACGTGTTCGTCACCGAGCACTTTGCGCACGCGCACGGCGACAGCCGGGAACGACGGCAATTCGACGTGTCCCTTGGACACTTCTTCCGCCAGTTCGGCTACGAACTGGAATGCGCCGGACGCGCCCGCGGGCAGCGTGGCTTCGTCGCTACTGAGTAAGGAACCAGGGGTATTCATGACGGGGGTATCGGCAGTCAGGGGAACTACTTGAGAGTCCGGTCAGGCGTTCAGCCAAGCGCCGCCTTGACCCCGGGGCCCTCCGCCGCCAACTGCAGCACCATTTCAGGAATTCGATGCAATGCCATGACGTGCTGCGCGCCGCCGAGCTTCACCGCCATGCCCGGCATGCCCCACACGACGCTGCTGGCTTCATCCTGGGCGATGGTGCTGGCGCCCGCGTCGAGCATTTCCTTCATGCCGCGTGCACCGTCGTCGCCCATGCCGGTGAGGATCACACCGATCGCGTTGGGACCGACGTTCTGAGCCATCGAACGGAACATGACGTCGACGCTGGGGCGGTGACGGTTGACGTGCGGGCCGTCGCTCAGGCGGCAGCGATAGCGCGCGCCGTCGCGCTCGATGACCAGGTGGCGGTCGCCCGGGGAGATGTAGACGTGACCCGGCAGGATGTACTGGCCGTCCTGCGCTTCGCACACGGCCATCGCCGACGAGCGATTCATCCGGTCGGCGAACGCCTTGCTGAAGGCCGCGGGGATGTGCTGCGAAATCACGATTGCGGGCGCGTCCGGCGGCAACTCCGCCAGCACTTCGCGGATAGCCTCGGTGCCGCCGGTCGACGCGCCGATGGCGATGATGCGTTCGGTCGTGCGCAGCACGCGCCGGCCCGACGATGCCGGCAGCACCACGTCCGCCGAATGCCGCTCGCTGACCTGCATCGGCGGACGCGGCGAACCCCCGCCCATCTTCACGCGCGCCACGGCCGCGATGCGCACTTTCGCGATCAACTCGTCCGCGTAGTCGGCAAGACTGCCGGCCACGTCCACCTTCGGCTTGGTGACGAAGTCCACCGCGCCCAGCTCCAGTGCGCGCAGCGTGACGTCCGCGCCCGCCTGCGTCAGCGACGACACCATGATCACCGGCATGGGCCGCAGCCGCATCAGGTTTTCGAGGAAGGTGATGCCGTCCATGCGCGGCATTTCCACGTCGAGCGTGATCACGTCGGGATTGAGCTGCTTGATGCGCTCGCGCGCCGCGTAGGGATCGGCGGCAGCGCCGACGACTTCGATGCCGCTGTCCTTGCTCAACATCTCGGTGAGCAGTTTGCGCACCAGCGCGGAGTCATCGACGATAAGCAGTTTGATAGTCACTGGACAATCCTCAGAACAAATCGATTTCGCCGGCGACCGGCGCCTGGTCGAGGCCGCTGAGGTACTGCTGTTCGTGCGTGGCCACATCCTTGCTATGCCGCGACGTCAGGTGCCGAACGCGCACGCGCCCCGTCAACGGAAAATACTGCACATGGCGCGGGCAGGTGTCGCCCACGTCCTCCGAAGCCACCGCGAGACCTTCGTGCTTGAGAAACTCGCGCACGAACTCGACGTTGTGCTCGCCGATATCCGTCAGGCTCGACAGCACGCGGCCGCCGCCGAATATTTTCACTTCGAGGTCCGCGCGCGTGCCGCCGGCGCTCAGGACGCGGTTGATCAGCTGCTCCATCGACGCCGTGCCGTAGCGCGTGGAGCGGCCCGCGACGCTGCCCCAGGTGTCGTTGTCATGACCGCTGGGCCGCGGCAGCATGAAATGGTTCATGCCGCCGATGCGCAGGTGCGGATTGCGGATGCACGCCGACACGCACGAGCCGAGCACGGTGTCGATCACCTCGTCCTCGCAGGTGACGTAGAAATCACCCGGCAGCAGTTTCGCTATGAACGCGCCCTGGTGGTTGCGGTAGCGACGCACGTTGTCGAAGCCCGGCAGGGCTTGTGGCAGCCCGGTATCGCGCGCAAGGAAACTATGGCCGGCCGACATTTGCCGCGCTCCCCTGCCGTCGATATATGGTCTTGCCGACCAGACGGAATGGCGCGGTCCCTGCGTGAATGGATTCGGAATGGCCCAGGCACAGATATCCTTCCGGCGCGAGCAGTTCGGCGAAGCGTGCCACCAGCCGCTCGCGCGTGGGCTGATCGAAATAGATCATCACGTTGCGGCAGAAGATGATGTCGAACGGACCCTTCATGGGCCAGGGCTGCAGCAGATTCAGCGGCCGGAAACTGATCAGCTTGGCGATGTCCGGCTGTATCAAGGCTTGACCGGCGCTCGCGCCCACACCTTTGCGAAAATAGCGGCGCAGGCGCTCCTGCGGCACGGCGGCGAGCCGGTCGATGGGATAGACCCCTTGCTGCGCCGCTGCGATCACTTCGCTGTCGATGTCGGTGGCGAGAATTTTCAGATCCCAGCGCGCGCCGGCGGGCAGGCCTTCGCTGGCCACCATGGCGATGCAATACGGCTCTTCACCGGTGGAGCAACCGGCCGACCAGATGCGCAGCCGACGTGTCGCCTGGTTGCGCTTGAGCGCCTCGGGAATCATGTAGGACGTAAGCGCATCGAAGTGATGGTTCTCGCGAAAGAACGCGGTGACGTTGGTGGTCAGCGCATTGATCAGTCCGACCAGTTCCTCTGGACCGGACTCGCGCACGTGGTCGCAATACGCTTCGTAGGACGGCAGGCCAAGTTCGCGCAGGCGGCGGCCGAGGCGTCCCTGCACGAGCTGGCGCTTGTTCGGTCCGAGCACGATGCCGGCGTTCTCCGCGATCACGTGGCGGATGAAATCGAACTCCGCATCGCCCAACGTCGGCCCGTAGTTGGGAACCACGGGCGGTGGTGACTCGGAACTGGACTTGGAAGCTGGCCTCGACATTTGTAGTTGGAAATCTCTGAGCGCGGCGGGTCGACGGCGGACGCATTTGTCCGCCGTCAATGCATGATCGCGAGCCGCCGGTCAGGCATTGGCCGCAGCGGGCAAAGGCGCCACTCCCGTGACGTCCCCGCCGATGAGATGATCGATGTCGAGCAGCATCACCATGCGTCCCGACACCGCGGCCAACCCATCGATGAACTCCGTATTCACATGCGCGCCCAGCTCGGGCGCATCTTTCATGTCCGCCAGCGGCACGTCGATCACGTCCGACACGCCGTCCACGACCACGCCGAAATCGCGGCGGCCGAGCGTCGACTGCACCGACAGCACGATGATGACGGTGAGCGGCGTGTATTCGGCGCGCTCCAGGTTGAAGCGCATGCGCATGTCGACGATCGGCACGATCGAACCGCGCAGATTCAACACTCCCAGCACGTGAGCCGGCGCCTGCGGAATGCGCGTGACGGGCGCCCATCCGCGGATTTCCTGTACGCGCAGGATATCCACGCCGTAGGTTTCATCCCCCAGCGTGAAGGTCAGCACCTGCTTGGAACCGGCAGCGGTGACCGCGTTCTTGGGCTCGGAAACCTGTGAAACCTGCGTGCTCATCGTTCGTCCTTCGTCAGTAGTGCGCGTCGCCAGACACTGTATCGTCCGCCGCGGGGCGCACCTAATACGACATTCTCTCTATCGGCTGTGCGTAAACCGCTCGATCGGTTCAAAACTAGAATTCCTGCCACGAGCTGTCGTCGCCGCTGGCGCGTGCCATCGGCATCGCCGGCTGTTGTTGCGGCGCCGCGGGCTTCACCACAGCCGCGCTGCGCCGCGCCGCCGGGCGTGCCGGCTTGCGTGCGACGACTTCGGCCCGCGTGCGTACGTCCGCCACCGGCGCCGGCTGATAAGCCGACTGATGGGCGCTCGCTTCAGTGCGGAAGTAGCCGATCTGCGTGACCAGGGTCGAGGACTGCTGCTCCATCGCCTTGCTCGCGGCAGTCGCCTGCTCGACGAGCGCGGCGTTCTGCTGCGTGACGCTGTCCATCTGCGTGACGGCGTTGTTGACCTGCTCGATGCCCACCGACTGTTCTTCGCTGGCCGCGGCGATCTCCGCGACGATGTCGGTGACTTTCTTGACGCTCTCCATGATCTCGGCGAGCGTCTTGCCGGATTCGTCGACGAGCTGCGAACCCACCTTGACCTTGTCGACCGAGTCCTTGATGAGATCCTTGATCTCCTTCGCGGCGCTGGCGCTGCGCTGCGCGAGATTGCGCACTTCGCTCGCCACGACGGCGAAGCCGCGACCCTGTTCGCCGGCGCGAGCCGCTTCGACGGCCGCGTTCAGCGCGAGCAGGTTGGTCTGGAAGGCGATCTCGTCGATGACGCCGATGATGTCGGCGATCTTGCGGCTGGAAACGTTGATCTCGCTCATCGCGCTGATCGCGCGGTGCACGACCTGGCCGCCCTTCTCCGCCTGTTCGCGCGCGCCCACGGCGAGCTGATTGGCCTGGCGGGCGTTGTCCGCATTCTGCTTCACCGTCGCCGTCATCTCTTCCATGCTCGATGCGGTCTGTTCGAGCGCCGCAGCCTGTTCCTGCGTGCGCTGCGAGAGGTCATCGTTGCCGTGCGACAGTTCGCGCGCGGCCGCGCCGACCGCGTCCGCGCTGCCGCGCACGCCGCCGACGATTTCCACCAGCTTCGAGTCCATGCGCTTGAGCGAAGCCAGCAGACTGCCGAGTTCGTCGTTGCTCGCGACGTTCACGCGATTGTCCAGTTCGCCGCTGGCGATGCGGTCGGCGATGCTCACCGCCGCGTTCAGCGCGCTGATGATGGAACGCACGAGCATGATGCCGAACAACGCGCCCAGACCGACGCCCAGCGCGATGGCGGCAACGATGAGCGCGGAGTTGCGCTTGAAAGCCTTGTCGGCATTGGTGCGCAGATCCTGGGCGACGTTGATCTGGGTCTTGAGCAGTTGTTCGCTATCGCCGATCATCTTGTCGTAGGCTGGGCGCGCCTTCTCGATCAGCAGGCCCTCGGCCTTGTCGAACGTGCCGCCCTGCGCTGCGAGCAGCGCCTCGTGGACGAACGTCATGACTTCGTTGCCATGCTGGCCGAAGGTGTCCGCGATTTCGCGCTCCTTCGCGGTCAGTTCGGTCGCGCGCAGCTTGGTCCACAAGTCGCGCAGTTCCATTTCGGTCGCCTGCAGCTTGTCGAGCGCCACTTTCACGGCAGCCGCGTCCTGGCGGATCACGACGTCCTCGGCGCCGGTCAGAATCTCCCGTTCGCGCGATTCGATCGTGCCCACCCAGCCGGTGGGCATGAAGCGGTTGGAGAAGATGTCGTCCAACCCGGCGTTGGTCGACTTGGTGCCCGTCAGGCCGATAACGCCGACGGCGATCATGATGAAGGCCGTCAGCGCCAGCGTGGCGTAGAGTTTGGCTTTCACACTCAGATTCAGCATATTCATGACGCTTCCTTTGGCTCTCAATCGCGATGCTTGACGATGACTTAAGTGGGACGACTAGAGAATTCGTGGATTCGTGCCGGTTACGCGGCGACTTTCTGCATGGCCACGCGGATCAGGCCGGCCACGTCCAGGATCAGCGCCACCGCGCCGTCGCCCAGAATGGTCGCGCCCGAAACGCCATCGACGCGGCGGAAATTGGTTTCCAGTGATTTGATGACCACCTGCTGCTGGCCGAGCAGGTCATCGACGAACAGGCCGACGCGGCGGCCTTCGCCTTCGACGACCATGATCAAGCCCTCGTGCAGCTGCGTCGTGCGCGGCGTCAGGCCGAACACTTCGTGCAGGCGCAGGACCGGCAGGTAGCGGTCACGGAACCAGAACACTTCGCCCTGGCCGGCGACGCGGTTCACCATGCCGGGCTTCAACTGCAGCGATTCGATGATGGTGATGAGCGGCACGATGTAGCTTTCGCTGCCGACCGACACCGACTGGCCGTCGACGATGGCCAGCGTCAGCGGCAGCGTGATGATGAAGCGCGAACCCTTGCCCAGCACGGAGCGCACTTCGATCGTGCCGCCGAGTTCCTTGATGTTCCGGCGCACCACGTCCATGCCCACGCCGCGCCCGGAGATGTCGGTGGTCTGCTCGGCGGTGGAGAAGCCGGCCATGAAAATCATTTCGTAGACGCTTTCGTCCGACATCGTGTCGTTCGGTCCGATCAGGCCGCGCGAGCGCGCCTTCTGGACGATGCGGTCCTTGTTGAGGCCGCCGCCGTCGTCGCCGACCTCGACCGTGATCGTGCCGCCCTTGTGATAGGCCTCGAGGAACACGGTGCCCACTGCGGGTTTGCCCGCCGCCGTGCGCGCCGCCGGCATTTCGATGCCGTGATCGACGCAATTGCGCACCAGGTGCACCAGCGGATCGCCGATCTTCTCCATCACCGTCTTGTCCAGCTCGGTCTGGTCGCCGGTCATCTTCAACTCGACCTGCTTGCCCAGGCGCATGCTCAGGTCGCGCACCATGCGCGGAAAGCGGCTGAACACGAAGCTGATCGGCAGCATGCGCACGCGCATGACGCTTTCCTGCAGCTCGCGCATGTGGCGCTCGAGCTGCACGAGGCCGGAACGCAGTTGTTCGGCGATCGGGCCTTCCACGCGCGCGCCGAGCTGCGTCAGCATCGACTGCGTGATCACCAGCTCGCCCACCGTGTTCATCAGCTCGTCGATCTTTTCGGTGCTGACGCGGATGGAGCCGCCGTCGCCCAGGTTCTGTTTCGGCGCTTCCGGCGCATCGGGCGTCGGCACCGCGGCCAGGTGCGGGCGCGGCGCTTCGGCGGCAACCGTCGCGACGCCTTCGGCAGGATTCGACGCGGACGTCGCGGCAACCGGCTCGGCTTCGACGACGTGCGGCGAGACGGCGGGCTGGTCGGAACCGACGCGCTCGTCCTTGATACGCAGTTCGCAATCGCCCTCGGCCCAGTCGAACACATGCTCGATGACTTCGCGGGTGGCGTCGGTTTCCACGCGCATGTCCCACGCGAAGAAACAGGATTCCGCGTCGAGTTCCTGCAGCGGCGGCAACGCCGTGCTGTCGCAGTTGACCGTGAGATCGCCCACTTCGGACAGCTCGCGCATCATGCGCAGCGGATCATTGCCGTGCACGAACAGTTGCGGGAATGGCTTGAAGAGGATGCGCCAGCTGTATGCACCTTTCGACGGCCCGCTCGGCGGAGCGGCGAGCTTGTCGGACTCAGTTGGCGCAGCAGGCACCGGCGTCGGCGCCGGCGCCGCGGCGGCCGGTTCCTTCTGCACGATCGCCAGCTCCAGATCGAACTGCAGGTCGGCGACGTGCTGGGCGTTCACCGGCGTCTTGTCTTTGACCGCGCGCAGCATCTCGCGCATCACGTCCACCGAGCGCAGCAGCAGGTCGGTGATGCCGCGCGTGACGTTCATGCGGTTGCTGCGCAGCTCGTCGAGGAGCGTTTCGCAGGTGTGCGTGAACGAGGTGACTTCGGAGAAGTCGAACATCGCGGCGCCACCCTTGATGGAGTGCGCCACGCGGAAAATCGTATTGATGAGTTCGGGCTCGGGCGCGCCCGGGTTGAGCTTCAGCAGCGAAGCTTCCATCGTGTCCAGCGCTTCGAAACTCTCGTCGAAGAACGCGGCATGAAATTGCGCCAGGTCGATGGCCATGATTACTTCAACACTCGCTTCATGGTGGCGACCAGTTGCTCGGGATCGAACGGCTTGACGATCCAGCCCGTCGCGCCGGCGCGCTTGCCGTCGGCCTTGCGCTCCGGCGACGACTCGGTCGTCAGCATCAGGATCGGTGTGTGCTTGTACTTCGGCTCGGCGCGCAGCGCGCTGATCAGCGCAATGCCGTCCATCTCCGGCATGTTCACGTCGGACAGCACCAGGTCGTAGGTCGACTCCTTCGCCAGCTTGAGCGCGCTCATTCCGTCCACTGCCGGCGTGACTTCGAAGCCCGCCCCACGCAATGCAATGCTGACCATCTCGCGCATGGACGGCGAATCATCCACGGCAAGGATGCGAGTCATGACAAGGCCTCCGCGGGCGGCAATGACAGCAGAGGCTGAACGCCGAGCAGGCGCGCGGCCTCGCGTAATACTTCCGACACACCCAGCCACTTTACGGCGCGCGCGGTGGCGACACGCTGGAGGACGAATGCGCACAACACCTGCACGGTCGCGGTGTCGATACGTTCGAGGCTGCCCACATCGAGCGTGACTGCGCCGGGTGTTTCCACGACCGCGCACAACGCCAGCTTGAGTGCGGCGGCGTCCTTGACCGTGCAATTTGAACCAAGCGTCACCGTCGACTCAGGCGCGGCAGGAGCAGCAGGCGCGGCAACCGCCGGCGCGCTTTCGGCCGCGGGCACGTCCATGGCCCGGTCGATGACCTGGCTCACAGGCTTGTGCCCGGCAGCGTCGCTCGAAGCGACGACAGTCAGCGGCGTGGCAGCAGCCCGTTTTTTCTTGGCGACTTTCATGAACTCACTTGACCAATTCAGGACACGAATCAGTGGGCGAACGCCGCTCGGGCCGGCTTGACATCGCTTGCTGTGCGTTTCATATCGGCAATTGACTGAGTTGCTAAAGGTGAGATAAGTCACGTCGTGAGCAGATCGCGCCAGGGAAATGGGGCATGGCGGCCGGCGCACGGCAATGAAATGTCAAGTTGACGCCCGCCGG
>Ga0307509_10001481_pt1 | contig 39629 bp, 37 predicted proteins | sample 10_EM_MG_FD_202245 | JGI IMG/M metagenome (GOLD analysis project Ga0307509, IMG submission 202245) | Populus trichocarpa ectomycorrhiza microbial communities from riparian zone in the Pacific Northwest, United States - 10_EM | ecosystem: Host-associated > Plants > Roots > Unclassified | place...
AGTTACCCTACCTTGGCGCATACGAACTTCGAAGGAAAAAGATAACACCCCCCTCCAGCCCCGGCGTTGGGACGGCGCGTCATCACTGGCCGCCTGGGTAGTTGCGTCCCAACACCAAAGATTACTATCAATGGAACACATCTTATAAGACCATATACGTCGCGGCCGTCCGTCCGACCGGATCCTGTTCGCAGGATATATGAGGGGAGACCTTCGGGCACCTTATGCAAGTGGAGGCAGGTGAATCGGACGACGGCGCATAAAGTTACAGACACTTGAAGACAGGCAGTTGGAAGAGTGAGTCGAAGGTAACAGGACGTTTCGCACGAAGGTTAGTCCCCTCGTACCTACAAAGTCGTGTAGAGTATGAAGGCGGTAACTATGCCCAGTAAGTGGATCGGGTGAATCCACAGAGGACAAGTTGGTAAAAGATGGAGTCCGAGGGAAACTGCCTATAGGTACGATCCTGTGGACAAGTCGTGTAATGCCGGAAGACAAGAATACGAGATGCAGTTGCATACCGAATTTCTCGACGGAACCAACCAAAGAAGAATGGCCATCTTCTGTCCAGCGAGTTAGACTACCTTCGACGAGCACGAGGGCAAGATAATTCGTAACCATTGTTGTCAACGGATAAACCGATCGGCTGACACCTGACGTGGCCTCCACACCATCAGGAATAATGGAAGCGCAGACCGATATGTTGGCTATGGGAGCAAAAGGTGTGGGAGAGAGTTTTCAGGGTCTACGAGTGTTCGCACTCAGGTGCTGTTCGCAGAGTTGCGAGCAAGGTACTTAGTTAGTATAGAGTTAGCATGTATACCGCGATTGCTCAGACGCGGAATATAAATATCGAAGTATCTTCGCGGCTATTAGACACAACAAGCACGGAGAAGAGATCTTATCAATATAATAACTTATTCTACACTTTTATATTGTTACCAATACTTCGACGATCTATATCGAAGCAAACCCTTATATCTAGCCTACATTACTCGTGTCGTCTTAACCAGTTCTCCGATATAATTACTATTAAGGTCCTAGCTGTCGGAATACCTCACGCCGAAGCTACCACCTAACATAGATGCAGAAGAGGCTCGAAAAGGGCTGATCCTACCCACGACCTGATCATGACAGATCGACCCGAACGTTTGGCCGGGATCCTGGGATGATTCGACCCACATCTCAAAGAAAGTAGAGATGCGTGGCATCTTTCTTTCAGCTCCCAGCCAACGGAAGTGCTCCATATGGCCCAGGAACTGGTAAAAGTCAAATTGCAGTTGAAATGTGATGCTCAGATTGTTGGCCAGGAGCTCGACCGAATTGATAATCAAGTTCAAATCCTAGACTTGGAGTCACAAAAAGTCCAGGAAAGATTTGCAGCTCAAGTCGCAGAACGGCTAGAAGACACAGAGGTTAGACAAGCCAGACACCAGGCTGTCACATCTCAGCTCCACGAAGCCGTGCACTGAACCGATGAACAGTCCATGCACCTCGACTTGCTGTTGGACCCAGAAATTGTTCGGCAAAACCAGCTACACAAGTGGACACTTGAAAATCATGAGACAAGCATAAATCTCATGAAGCAGGACATGTTACAGCACCAAGAAGCATGGCAGGCCTGAGATGGTGAGATCTTGGAGCTCAAAGCAATAGGGCAGACCTTGTTAGGACAGGGCAAAGGAAAAGAGAAGGTGTCAGATCTGACACCTGAAGCCTCAGAGGAAGGAGGCGGAAGTTCACTACCACCACCACGCAGAAGGGCGGCAGGGGCTCCAGGACGAGGAGGAGACCCTGATGACGAAGGAGAAGGATCTGGATGAAAGCCAGGCGAGAGTAAGAGAGGAAGAAGGGACAGGAGACCCGCACCTCAGCCAGAAGCCGAGGATGACGTGGCAGATGAGGAGCAGTTAGCCACCCTGTCACGAGTTATGACCGATGCCATGGGAGGACGAACGAGAGTCCCAGCGGAACGCGCTGCCCTGTTTAGGAACGAAATCATCAAGAAATAGGCATGTGGTTGTTGACATGCAGAGATTTCTTCGGCTGACACAGTTGGCAGTAGAAAGACAAGGTGCAGCGAGTCTCATACGCCGTGAGCCAGATGGAGGGGAAGGAAGTCGGGCCATTTGCGCTAACCTACCACAGAGAAATGACAGGAGAAGTAGGTTACACTAAGCCAACGGGATACGAGTTCTGGCAAGTCTTTGCAGAACAAGCGTTGCGACGCTTCGGCCCTACCCACAAAGCGGAAAATGCCCTACACGAGATGGGCCTTGTCACATACCATGGGACATCGCTAAGTTCTTGCTAGAAATGGAAAATCTCAACATCCATGCAAGAGTCACCGGGATAGCCTGGAGAAAAATGATTGAAGATGAAATTCCCGAAGATGGATTACGACGACTCTCATTAAGAGAAGTATGTCGATAAGGGGGAATGGTTGGAGGCAGTCAGGATCGTTACCCGAGCTGAACAAGACTTCAAGGAATGAAACAGTGTTCGAGAGGGTGGTACCTCCGGCGCCACATAGGGCAAAAAGAGGAAGTGCGAGGATTCGAAGCCACCCATGGCTGCAAAGCGACTAAAAAAGCAATACTCGGTTAGAGAAAAGGGGGACTACAAGGGAAAAAAGGCTGCAGAGTGAAAGGTGAAAAAAGAAGGGTTGGTAGCACCGAAGGGGGAGGTGAAACAAACAGTGTGGGCTGAAGCCAACGAGGGTGTCGATCCAAAAATTGTCGACAAACGAAAGAACGACAACCAATTTACATGGTGCCGGATAAAAAACCGCATATGGAAATTCTGTCGAAAGGCGGTACAGGTATCAGCTGTATCTCGAGGGTAAGCAAAGCTCAAATGACAAGCCTTATTCGCATTGAGGCAACGCCCCCTGGTAACCACTGTGGCCGTAGACAGCCAGGGAGAAAGCTCAAAACGAGCGGTGCAAAGGCCCCCAGCATGGGCCTCTCAGCCTGATGAGATTTTGTCAAAACATGATTCATGTACGAACAATGATGGTGATTAGGTAGTGGCCTTGCAGCCTCGAGTAGAAAAACCTGAGGCATAGGCGGTGATGGTATGCCACCGGAAGGCTAAATTACCAAAGAATAATACTGGTTTCTATTTTACCGAACGGTGGGCGGTCCGTGCTGACCACAGGCACCTTAAGGAGTTAGAAGCGAAGAAACCGGTCAACGGGACTACCTAGAAAGAGAAGACAACCATATGTCAGGACAAGGCTTTAGTTGCAGGACACGAAGGGGGGTCGGAATCCAGGGAAACCTGACTTTCTCTTCAGGTACCACAGCCGGGCAAATAAAAGCCAGGGGCGCCTCTATGGTGTACAAGATACATGTCTTGACGAATGATGTGGGAGGAGGCCACTCCGGGGGAGTAGAGCCAACACCTTAGCCGAAGGTACAGTGGATTCCTTGCAGGGGACAGCCTCACATGTGGGATAAGTCGACAATAAAGGGCAGCGCACCCTGGTCGCGAACTTAAGGGGTACTCGACTGAACCACCACTCCTGGAATTTGGGAACTCCTCGGCAGGAGGTAAAGACCGCTCATAGTGCCCTGCCCAAAATTCAAAAATAAGACACTTATTGTAAAGGTTTGTCTGAGGTGGCTTGAACAGCGGATGCTGCGCAGGTGCGGTAACAAACCCCCACATTAAATGAAGCCCTATCAATGAAAAGATTTCATCAATGCGTGAGCGAAAGCTCAAGACCCATTAAAAAGCTTGAGCACTACGCCTGCCCTGATGTGAAGGTATTTATCGAAACAAGAGGGCAAAAACACGCCATGAACGTCTTTCGGGATTCTGGTTCAAACATCTTGCTCAAGAACTGGGATACCGAAGAATGGCTAGACATCCGGACCGAAGCTAGTGATTCACCTTTAAAAAGTCACGACCTTCGAAGACATAACTCCGCCTACCAGAGGAATATTCTATACCCATCCTATTCTATTTGAAATCGGTGCCAACAGTCACTGAAGCATCATATCCTGTGAAATTACGAACACAGGAAAATATGATTTAATCGTCGCATTTGGGTGGTGGCACAACGAACACCCCCTGAACAATATTGTGGACCCAAGTAAATGGGTTTTTGAAGAAGCGAAATGCCATGCTCATATAAAGGATGAGGCAGTGGCGGATTTATTAGAGTGGGAGGAAACTGTGGCTTGCGAAGAAGAAGCACAGTATGTAGCAAGGATTGGAAGAGAAGAGGAAGAAGGAGTACAGTTAGAGTCCCTGCCAAAACCAGACTGGCACTACAAGGAGCTTTTTGAAGAGAAAAAGAGCGGAGATGTTAGTGCCTCGACCGACCTTCGATCACACCATCAATCTTAAGGAAGGGGCGGAAGCTCCATGGGGCTCACTTTATCCTATCTCAGCACACCAGTTGAACAAACTGGACAAATACATTAAGAAAATGCTGGCACAAGGCAAAATAGTGGATAGCGAGTCCCTCTATGGAGCCCCAATTCTTATGATTCCCAAGCCAGACGGAAGTCTACGACTATGCGTAGACTATAGGAACCTCAACAAACTTACCATCCTGAATAAATACACCCGCTCACGGATGAACTCTGAGACCGTGTCGCTAGAGCCAAAGTATTTACGAAGCTCAACCTAAAAGATGGATACAAACTTGTTCAAAGGAGGAAAGGCGATGAACCTGAGACAGCCTTTCATACAAGATACTAAGAGTATGAATATAAGGTTGTGCCGTTCGGACTGGTAAACGCTCCCGCAACCTTTCAGACAATGATGGACAAAATCCTAAGGGAATTCTTGAATCATGGAATAGTCCTCCACCTATACGATATCCTAATATACTCCGAGAATATGGAAGACTATATCAGACTAGTCCAACAGGTCCTTGACCGACTTGAACAATACCACCTGACAGTCTCATTGAAAATGTCGGTGTTCAGGAACAAGTTGAATTCGTGGGATACATTGTCAAAACGATCGGCGTCAGCATGAATGATCAAAAAGTGAAAAGCGTCCAAAACTGGGCCCACCCGAGATGCGCTAAAGAAGTCCAAATCCTCATTGAATTCCCAAACTTCTATCGACGATTCATCAAAATTCCTCAAGGGTTTGCAAACCAATCACCGAGACATTAAAAGGGAACCCAAAGGAGTTTCACTTGGGAAGAGAGCAGGAGGAGGCATTTGAGGAGTTGAAAAGGTGGTTTATAACGGCACCAATTTTATCACATTTTTACCTAGGAAGAAAAACAGGAGTGGAGACAGACGCCAGCGATTTTGCGCTCAGATGAGTATTGTCTCAATACCAAGGAAGACAGTATCACCCGGTTGCATTCCATTCTTGGAAGCCAAACAGTGTCGAAAGAAATTATGAGATGCAGGATACAGAGCTACTCGCAATAATGGAACTGTTCAGTGAATGCAGACAATAACTCACAGGGGAAGAAGAGCCTGTGGCAGTATATACCGACCACCAAAATCTACAGTCCTTTTCACAAAAGAAATATGGAACCAACATCAAATTCGATGGGCACAGGAGTTGACCAACTACAACTTCAAAATAGTCTACTGAGCCAGAAGAAGGGGCGGGAAATTCTAAGCAGTAAGCAGACGGCCAGAGTACTGTCCAGAGGCGGGAGCTTGTCACACGGAACAGTCGATTTTGAAAACAGAACATTTTCTAATTTCAGTGATTCATCAAAAACGCAGCACAGAGACAGCCCTCATCCCAGAATAACGCCAATCGACAAGCCTGCGGATAATGAAACTTTCCGACAAGGATATAATTCGAACAAAGGGATTACGATTCGTGGCCGGTCATGACATCTATGCCCAAAAGGACGTGCTGGTACCAGTAAAAGGACAAGCAATGGTGGATACGGGTATTGCGATAGGATTACCAGAAGGAATATATTGAACGCTAGCCGCAAGAAGTGGTATGGCTAGCAAGATGGGAATAGGAGTGGGCGGTGATATAATAGATGCGGATTACACCAGAGAAATCAAGGTCATACTTCGAAACCATGGCGAGACGGACTGCTCGTTTAAGGCAGGAGATCCGATAGCTTAAAGTCATAGTAGAAAGAATTGCCGATGCCAACGCCATGGAAGTAGACGACCTAGGAACAACTAAGAGAGGAAAAAGGAGGTTCAGCTCAAGCGACCTAAACCCTCAACGATCCATCACGGCTAAAGAAGATAGAGTCAAAATATGCTTCTTTCACGCTGATACCAGCAACAACGAATTCTCTAGCGTGGCCTATGTTGGCTATCACCACCGGTTAATGAAGGAAAGTGAAATGCTGTCAATCACTCACATCAACACGGCCCTGACGTGAACGATGAATGATTTTTTTCAAGAGAAAATTAGAGTGGCCGGGAAGGAAGATGAAAAGTGGCAGGAACGAGGCTGTGAACTGGTCAGGTTAAGAGAAAGCTGAAAAAAGATGCCGGACAAATGGATAGAAAAAGACAGGATACTATACTACAAAAATCAATTATACATCTGTGAAGACGAATTCCTATAGACAGACATAGCCCAAGGCTATCACGACTGCTTGGTAGCGGGAGACTTCGCACAAGTAAAGTCAATTGAAATAGTCACAAGGGATCTTTACCGGAAAGGACTCGCAGAATGGATAAGAGACTACGTACGATCCTGCGATGAGGGTCAACACAGTAAATCCCCACAGCATGCAAAATATGGATTACACCAACCTTTGGGAATCCTGTATGCTGCCTGGAGCTCTATTTCGAAAGACCTTATCACGGAAGTACTGGAATGTTAGGGTGAAACCCAGATAATGATAGTAGTAGACCAGTTCATAAAGATGGCCCATTATATTGGCCTGCACCAAAATGCCACCACAAAAGATGTTGCAGACTCCTTCCTTGTGGGAGTTTGGAAACCTCATGGATTGGTGGAAGAAATCATATCGGACATGGACGCGAAGCTTTCCGGCGAATTTTGGGAATCATTATGCAAGATGCTAGGGCCTAAACGACGCATGTCAACAGTGTACCACCATTAGACTGATGGACAAACAGAAAGAACCAAGCAAGTGCCGGAAGGTTACTTACTGACATTTGTCCAGTACAATCAGAACAATTGGTACAAACTATTGCCCTTAGCCGAACTTGCCTACAATAACACGGCAACCAATGCACACAAAATGACCCCATTCTTTGCCAACCCCAGCTTTTACCTACAAACAGAATGGATTAAAGAGAGAGAATCTGATGACCCTGGAGCAATGAGCTAAGCTAACTGGATGGAGGACAGACATCGACAGGCAAAACAGACTCTAGAAAATTCACGAGAATCGATGAAGAAATATTACAACCGCAGAGCGACGGAACACCCGAACATCGAGGCCGGCGTCTTGGTAATATTGAATGCAAGGAACATAGGTACCAAACACCCTTCGAAGAAGTTGCGTCCGAAACTGTATGGCACTTTCAAAGTCTTAGAAAAGGAAGGAAGTCGGGCCCAGAAGTTGGAAATCTCGCGATGGTGGAAAATACATGATGTATTTCATGTTTCCCTAGTGGAATGCTATGGAGCCGTGAATCGACCAAATCGCGAACAGCCGTCCCGAGATCCTGAAGACATCGAGGGAGACCTAGAATGGGAGGTAGAAAGAATCGTCAAAAGCGATATTATATCTTATACGGGAAAGGTTTGAGGGAGGAATAAACCAATGAAAGAGGTTCGGTACTTTGTGGAATGGAAAGCCTGCGCAGAGGATGAGAATACTTGGGAACCACCCGAAGGTAGGAAGAATGCCCAGGAAGAGGTGGAAAGGTTTCATAGAGAAAGGCCGGAGATGCAGGGCCCTGGAGAAGTCGAGTAACATAGAAAGGTTTTCCATTGGTGGACAAGTAAACGCCGGTGGTTTTTACCCCTACTGTGTGGAGCTTGAAAACGGAAGTTAGATTGTTTAATAGACATAAAGTATTCAGGACGAACACTTTGAAGAGGGGAGCTTGTCTTAGGTGCACGGACTCGCAGTAAGGATTTCTAGGACAGAGTTACCCTACCTTGATGCGCTGGAACTTTGGTGAAAAAAGGTAACACCTCCCTCCAGCCCCGGCCTTGGGACAGCGCGTCATCACCGCCCACCTTGCTAATTGCGTCTCAACCCCAAAGACCACTATGATTGGAACACATTTTATAACATCGTATACGTTGCGGCCATATCTCCGACCGGATCCTGTTCGCAGGGTGTATGAGGGAATACCACCGGGCACTATATGCAACTGGAAGCAGATGAATCCCACGATGGCGCATAAGGTTACAGACACTCGATGACAGAATATCAGAAGAGTGTGTAGATGGTAATGAGACGTTTTCCATACAAGTTAGACTCCACTTTTCTACAAAGACGGGTAGGGTATGATAGAGATAACTATGCCTAGTAACGGGAGCGGATGACTGCAGAAAGGACGAGTTGGCAAAGGATGGAGTCTGAGGGAAAAAACCCATAGTTGCGATCCCGAGGACAAGTCAAGTAATGCTGGAAGACAAGAATTCGACCTGCTGTCGCCAGTCGAATTCTCTATGGACCCAACCAAAGAAGAAGGTCCATCTTCTGTCTGGCGAGTTAGACTACCTTCGTAAAGCACGGGGCAAGAAAATTCGTAATTATTGCTGTCAACGGATAAACTGCCAGTGATGAGGTGACACCTGACGTGGGCTTCATACCATCAGCAATAACGCGAAGCACAGACATATAAGTTGACCATGGGAGCAAGAAAGTATGGTCGGACGTTTTCAGGGCGTACGAGTGTTCGCACTCGAGAGATCTTCGCAGAAAGAGAAGCACCATACTTGGTTGGCCTCGAGATAGCATGTATACCGCGATTGCCCAAACGGGGAATATAAATATCGAAGCATCTTCGCTGCTATTAGACACAACAAGTACGGAGAAGGCGTCTTATTTAATATAAGAAGTTTTACTTGATCGCTACCAATACTTTGACGATCTATACCAAACTCCTCTATTGTATCTAGCCTACATTACTGTTGTCTTCTTAATGAGTTCTCTGATACAAGACGTTCCAGGGCCTCGCTGTTGGAATACCTCATGCTGAAGCTACCACCTAACACTTGCATTTGATGCATTCTGTGTGTCTGATGCACATGATGACGGAACACTAATTCCCAATCAGGATGAGACCTCCATTTGACCTTAGGTAGCGATTTTTGTTACACAGCATTCTCTATTCTAACTCCAGCCATATGGGGACCGCTACGCACTGTATGTTATGACTAGCACTAGTGCTTAGCTATTGCATCCTGATGTTGTCTGGTCTACGACTCTCTGGCCTTGTGGTTATCGCAGCCACTACTCTCCTGCTCTGCCCACCCCTGATCTGCGACTTATCCAGCTTGACGAAACCTGAACTAAGACTGTCGTACCCAGATGCCGTTTCCTTCCCCCTATACCTCAAGTCTTGGTAGATCTTACTACCTCTTGCTCAGATTCTTTCTACTCCTACCTATCTTATCCAAATCCCACGATCATTATCTTTCCCTTCCCAATGGCTAGTCAGTTGTTCATAATCTTACTATGAATACATACTACATCTTGATCAAATTCAGACTTTATCCGAGATAGTCTTATGATTTCTGATGCATGGTGAATTAAGGCTAATGCTATTCACGCCTAGATGATTCTCTTCTTCCTAAAGCTGTCAGTGTTACCATGGGTTTTAGCGTATCATGCTTGCATAGCTGTAACGACCCTATCGATAGGTAACTACAGAGAACTAGACTCAAGCTCATATGTTATACCAAGAGGTAACCAGATTGAGGATAGACCAGTATACTTAGTATACCACGGGTAGGCATAAGTTGGTACAAGCATCAACAAAGTAACTTGGTGAGATAGAGTTAGACAGGGTAACCCAGGAAGGCCAAGTTACCCTAACAGGAAGGGTAACCTTCGGAGAGCATATTCGCGTAAAGGTAAGGACACATAGTAAACGTTGCACGGGTCTCTGGGGCAACATTATGTGTGGTTGTGTTGACTTACAAAGGCAATAAAGGCATCAAGGGGTGAAGTTACCCTACCTTGGAAAAATGATTACCCTACCTAGGGGACCCAGTTTCCCTACTAAGGAACACCAGTTACCCTACCTTAAGTGACAAAGTCATCTGCTAGCTTAGGGGAAAGTATCCTCACTTCTACTTTGAGGCTTCGTTGCAGTCGCAATCTTAGGATCCATCTTCCTACAAAGTGCCCCCATTACAGTAGCTTTCCCTAATTCTACTCTGAATTCCTGGAGTTGGCTTGAAGTTCTTATTTGAATACTAAGCTCCTTAGTGTACCCTTTTCCACATGGAATAGCAACTGCATCCAAACATTTATTACAGCTATCCTACACTTTCTCAATTGCGTAACTGGGCAGATTATTACTCCTACCTTGACGCTGGTCTATATCTGCAGGCTGGCGATTTATAGTAGCCTCCTCTGCCTGCTCTAGATCTTTAAGGCAGAGCATCAGATGTCTCAATATAGTAGAAGTCACAGTATTGTCCAAAGTTACTGGCACTGATACTTTCTGTTAGCTGTCTGGGGACTGTGAATTGGAATTGAGAGAGTTAATGAGTCTGGTCACCTGCGGGCTGAAATTGAAAGACACGATAGTTTCTTGTGAATAGAATTGGTTACCCGAGAGCCTAGTAGCGAAAAATATGTCGAGATTCTGATGCATTCTAACGCATGCTATGCATCCTAAACATACCAAATTATCTTCCAGAATATCCTCACACCATATTTTGGCAAGATTGCTAGTGGTTGATTTTACTTTATTTGCACTTGGTGGCACTTCCAATGGCCAACTGCTTTGTGTATATGCAGGAGTTCAAAGTTAAGCGGTCAATTTTCTACGCAGAATATTCCAATCTTCTATTAGTCTGTTATCTGTACGATATAATGTCTCAGATTTTAACTATAACTACAATAAACCGCTATGTATCTTATAAACTACTGGGTTTTGTCCATAGAGCAATTGTATTCTTATATATGCTTCTCAGGTTGCAAACAGGGATCGATGGGGGCCTCTAGGCCACCCATGTCTAAGTTGCTGGTAGTTTGAATTTGAATTTGTGGAGTGGCGCATATCGGGGCCTCACTTGAAATCTGACTCAGTACCTGTTAGGCACACGGACTCCGCATAAGGATTTAGGGTGCAGAGTTACCCTACCTTGATGCACACAGACTTGGAAGAATAAAGATAACAGTCCCCCTCCAGCCCGGGGGTTGGAACGGTGCGGCATCACTGGCCTCCTGGGTAGTTGCGTCCCAACACCAAGGACCACTATCATTGAAACACATCTTACAACATCATATACGTCACGGCAGTCTGTCCGACGGGATCCTGTTCTCAGGGTCTATGAGGGGGGACCTCCGGGCACCTTATGCAAGTGCAAGCAGGTGAACCAGATCACGGCGCATAAGGTTACAGACACTTGAAGACAGGCAGTCAGAAGTGGGGGTCGAAGGTAACAGGACGTTTTGCATGCGAGTTAGGCCCCTCGTATCTACAAAGACGCATAGGGTATGCAGGAGGTAACTATGCCTAGTAAGTGGATGGGGTGAATCCACAAAGGACATGTTGGTAAAAGATAGAGTTCAAGGGGAAAAACCCATAGGTGTGATCTCGAGGACAAGTCATGTAATGCTGGAACACAAGAATACAACATCCGGTGGCATCTCAAATTCTCTATGGAACCAACTAAAGAAGACTGGCCATCTTCTGTCTAGCAAATTAGACTACCTCTGGGAAGCCCAGAGGCAAGATAATTTGTAACCACCGGTGTCAATGGACAAATGCATGAGCTGACACCGACGTGGTCTCAATACTATCAGCTATAACGGAAGTGGGGACTAACAAGTTGATGGTGGGAGCAAGAAGGTGTGGTCGAGAGTTTTCAGGGTCTACGATTGTCCGCACTCAAGTGAAATTCGCGGAACTGTGAGCAAGATACTTATGTAGTATAGAGTTAGTATGTATACCGCGATTGCTCAGACGCGGAACATAAATAACAAACCAGCTTTGCTGCTATTCGGAAAAACAAGCACAGAGAAGAGATCTTATCAATCTAATCAGTTTTCTATTTTAAGATTACCAACACTTCGACGATCTACACTGAAGTGCCTCCTGTTATCTAGCTTAGGTTACTCGTCTCTTCTTAATCACTTCTCCGATAAAAGATGATTCAGGTACTCTCGGTCAGAATACCTCACACTGAAGCTACCACCTAACAGTACCTCTGCACTGACTGCAGCCCAATTGTCAGTAAACTCTTTCCTGTGATTTTCCTGTATGCCATAATCCATCTCTATCATGGCTTTAATCGTCTCGCAAATGTTCTTAAGGATTATAGCTTTTACACAGTCTAAGCAAGAGCCCCCTTCTGGTGCTGGCAGCCAAAAATGTCTTCTGATCTTAACGTAATGTTAGCATTGCAGCTAGAATGAGAGGTAACAGGTTTTGGGGTCAGGTACACCTCCTACGCCCTCTAGCTTGAAGGTGCATATTTTAAGGTGTATCCTAGTTTGCCATACTGGCAGTTTATGGCGGGGTATGGTACCGGTTATGCAAGCCATGATGGTATTGATGCGAGCAAGAAATCAGGTTTGGACATCCCACACATCTTCTGGCCCTTTGAGTGCTTTCGCCATCTTGTCTTGGACATCAGGGGTGCAAGAGATCGATTTGCTACATGATAAATCCTGTTTGTTTAACTCATATAATTGATATCACCGTACAGGAACCTCCTTGCAGCGCTAGCTATGTTATAAACGAAACATTAATTGCAATCAAATAATACAATGGAAATAACTGGGGAATATTGTTCCAGGGGGAAAGTATTCGCCCTCGTACTATGAAGAGTGTCTTATTACCCAAGTAAAGATATATACGTGAATTAACCAAAGAGCTTATATCATGTAAGGGAAGTCTTAACTCAACAGCTAGGAAATCAACCTGTTAGAGAGTGAGTTGGCAGGTTGTGAGTTTGTGGGATGACCACTTCCAAGAACCATCAAGGGAGGGAAACTAGTTTGAGTGGCTCGGGTATAGTTGGCAAAACCGGATAATAAGGTTTTGGTTGCCCAGATGGGTGACTCTTGGCCCAATTCAAGCGTATCAGGAAGATGATGGGTTCTGTGTTTGGCTTTGACGTCGCAGTACAGGACTATGTGTTTGAAGGTCGCTTGGTCCTGTTGGTAGGCGGGGCAGGTCTTGTCGGGATCTTTCTAGCCTGAGATTGGATTGGTGGCCAGGTAGCATTTTCCCGCCGGCATTTGATGTATTTTCCCTGCTGTGAATCTGTCCAGCCGCATGATGGGGTGAGGGATCAGTGTCGGCGTGTAAGGGTAGTAAAGGGGGGTGGTGACAGCAAAGTCCAGTCTTGTAGGAGTTGTACTTTTAACATTGATTGTAGTTTGGAGTAAGACCTTCCCGGTTGAGGGTCAGGAGGAACTCTTTCATCAATCGGGAGGAGATGTGTGCATGAAGCAGAGGCAAGGATTTGGCCAGCGTTACTACCGGGCAGAGTGAGGAGCACAGGGTATCAATCTGCAAGTGGGACTGAACTGCAGGGACTGGTCTATAATAGTCCCAATGAAGTGGTTTGTAGTTTTGTTTCAGTCAAACCAGTAGTGGCGTAAGAGAGTTGGTGGCCCACTTCAGGCTGTATGCGGGCAAAGTAGCAGGCATTCTAACTGCCTGTGGGTTGATTAGGGGTGATCAGCAGGCGATTCTAGATGCCGCCATTTTTCTTCTGTGTGGGAGAAGAGAGTTGAGCGGAGGGAGACATGCCTTACAGGAGAGGATACTAACAGGCATTGAGTAGAAGCAGTTGGTGACCCATCTTAGGACCTTGTTCCACAGGACGGCCATCTTACCAAGAGTGGATGCATTGGAGGCAAATAGGTTAGCTGCGTAGGTTAGGATTAAACAGATCAGTCCAGACATGAGTCTGCGGTTGATATAGGATGCAAGACCCATTCCTGGTGTCGATAGTTGTTTGAAAAAGGAGAAAGCTCCTTGTACCAGGGCTAAGCGCTTTTGAAAGTGAGTACAGGTTTCCATTGAGGGTGTGAGCCAGTATCCAAACCACTGGACACTGGAGGAGGGGTGAAATAATGACCTATCTAGTGAGACAGGTGAGCGCAAAGTCATGTCTCCGTCCTTTGATGCGCGCCAATGGCACAGTTTGGTTTTGAGAACTGAGAAGGAGACACCTATTCTGGATCTCCTGCGTTTTAGTATGGCGTATACATGCTGAAATATCAGACAGTTCCTCTGGTACGAAAATGAATCAACAGTAACCCAAAATTATCAATATAAGAAAAGATAATCCGGTGAGGATGGGAATGTGGAGTACTAAAACATATATCACAAACAACAAAGGACCCCTGTGAGGTGCCAACTTGAGCGGGAAGAAAAAGATTCGAAGAGTCTTGCAAAATCAAGTGACACTTGCCATTCACGAAAAATGAATCAACTCAAGAAACAAAATAGTATGGAATGCGATTGGAGCACAACAATGATATTAGCACGACTGATTCAATGTTATCGAAGCCTTCCTTAATGTGAAGAAAGAGGGTAGAGGCTGTGTAGAAGGGGCGCTGGAGAGTGCGGATCTTATGGGTTAGGGCGGAACAGGCATCGCAACTGCTGAGGCCAGGAAGGGAGCCATAGTGGTAGCAGCTCAACAGGAAGGCAGACCACACAAGAGGGGAGGGTAGAGATGCTACAATCTGGTCCAGTATTTTGGAAATTGTCACAAGGAGGACTATGACTTAGAAGGAGAAAGGGGCTGAGTAGTCTGGTTTACGTGATTTGGATAGGACTATCCCATTGGCCTCTTTCCATGAGGAGAGATGAAAGCCATATGTGAGCAAGGGGCCAAGGAGCGATAGTAATAGGATGAGATTAGTCTTGTTTCAGTGAGGCTCAGGATTTTTTTTTCATTTATCAGATTGATTATTTGTTTAAGGTACAAAACATGCATGCAGCGCTAGCTATTGCAAAAGAAAACCTCCAACTTAGTCCATCCCGCTCCCCTTCCAGTAGAAAAACCCTCTTAGCAACGCGTTTGGGTAGAAAAAACTAACAGCAGAAAGACAAGCCTGAAAACAACGACAGATTTTCCAAAAACCTCCAGAGACAAGCAAATTAAGAAATACAACACAACAGTGAACAAGAACCAATAACAAGTAAACAAAGCCAAACCAGTAAACCAGAAAGCAGCAAGCCGACCGCTCATTTAGGGCTGCAGCATAATATTCTTAATCCAACTGATCCTAGTGCTGGCTGAAGGGGCCATAAAGATTCCAAGCAAGCAAAGGGAAGGAATCTAGCGGAATCAGTGAGGACAATCAATCTCGGTGAAAGGGTGTGTGTGGCAAGTCGCATAACTCAAGTTCTCAGGGATACAACAGTGAACAGCAGTAAGGTGCGAGCTGGAGAGTGGACAGCAGTAGGGTGCCAGCCGGAGACGAGGGAGTAGGGTGACAGCCTAGGTGAAGAGCAGTAAGGTGCCAGCCAGGGAAGGTATGATAGTAGGGCATCAGCCTTGGGGGTCAGCAGTAGGATGCCAGATGATCCAAGAGTGTAGAGAGGGGAGAGGAAGGGTAGACCAACTTCTTTGCCGTGGAAACTATCAGTAATCGTGTTCGTGTCTGACTACGCAGTCAGCTGCTGGTTCTTTAGAGGGTAATGGGCAAAAGCTACCATGGCCTATTAACATTTCGCCTACTGCAAACCATGTTCCCAGCTGTCGGTAACTTGGGAATTGAAGGAAGCATTTCTGACTGTACAAGTGCTGAGCGAGGCAAAGAAACAGCTGGGTAGGCTGAGGAAACAACATCACGAGATGATGAAACCAATCACTAAAGGATAGAAAGAGCAAGAGGATCGACTCAAAAGGAGACTTAAGAAAGTGGAGTGAATGGGGAGAGTCCAGCATCCCATAGGGACAAACCCATGATGGGAGGTGTGGAGGGAAGAAGTTGTGATAATCTTGTCGGGTTGAGATTTCGATCGCCAGAGGTGCAGAATAGAGTGAGGATGTCAGTAAGGCTCAGGATTCTTTTTTCGTTTTACTTATATATTCTCTGTTAATGTACAGGAACTTGCTTGCAGCACTAGCTATGGCAGAAACGAAACGTTAATTCCAAACAAACAATACAAAGGATATAACCATGCAAAGTTCTCCCAGGCAGAAACCTTTCGCCCACGCACCACAGGCGGTAACATCTCATCCAAGTAAAGAAAGAAAAGCTAATCAAAACAAAACCTTATAAGAAGAGCAGAAATATCTTAACAGGCCAGCTGGGAAAGCAAACTAATCTCCAACTGACGAAAGAGTGGGGGTGTGGTGATTACTCTCGGGGAGCATCAATAGGGGAAAGCCGGTATGGGTGGCTCGGATGTAGCTGGCCAGGCCTAACATTGAGGCCTTGCTCCTTCAGATAGGTGACTCTTGGCCAACTGATAGCACATCAGGGAGGTGACGGACTCTCTGTCGGGCTGTAGAGTTGCAGTGCAGGAGCTATAACGTGTTCAAAAGTTTTCTCTTCGTTCCCACATGCTAGGCAGGTTTTTTCGGGGTCTGTATCCCCGCAGTTGGGGTGGGCGGCGAGGTAAGATTTCCCGGCTTGCATCTGGTGTATCCTTCCCCGTGCACTTATCCATACCTATGAAGGGGTGAGGGATCAACGTGGACAAGTAGGGGTAGGAAAGAGGAGGAGGGAACTGTAACAGCCACTCTAGTAGAAGTTCCCATTTGACGGTAGATTTCAACGCTGAGTATGACCTGCCCCGAGAGGGGTCTGAGGGAGGACCTTCATTGACAGGGAGTAGGTGTGGGTGTAGGAGGTGAAGGAATGTGGCTATCGTCACTAGTGGGCGTAGGGCATCGATAGGTAAGTGAGATCTCACTGCAGGGACAGGCCTGTGCTGGTCACAGGCTAGCGGTATATAATTCTGTTTGAGACCTGCCAGTAGAGTCCAGAGGAAATCAGTAGCCCTTTTCCGGCTATGTCCTGAGAAGGTAGCGGGCATCCTAGCGGCTGCTGGGCTGATTAAGGGGGATGAGTGTGCCATTCTAAAGGCCACCACCTTCCTTTTGTGTGGGAGATGGGAGTTGGGTGGAGGCAGGCAGGCCTCACAAGGGAGGATGCTTACAGGCGTCGAGTAGAAGCAGTTAGTGACCCATATTAGGACTTTGGTCCAGAGTATGGTCATCTTGCCAAGGGAGAATGCATTGGGGGTGACGAGATCTGCGCCATATATGAGAATGAGAAGGATAAGCCCAGTTGCCAGTCTGCGGTTCATGTGTGGTGCAAGGCCCATTCCTGGGAGGGAGAGTTGCTTAATAATGGAAAAAGGCCCTTGTGCTACGGCCAGTCATTTTTGGAAGTGGGTTGACATTTCCATTAGGCGGGTGAACCAGTACCCAAGCCATCAAACCGTGTGGGAGCGGTGAAATAGTGTCCGGTCAAGAGAGACAGGGGAGCGTGAGGTAGTGTCTCTGTCCCTCGGTGTACGCCAGTGACAGAGCTCAGTTTGGAGGATTGCAACACCAATTCCTATCCGGGCTCCTTTTCACGTCAGTACAAAATATTCATGTTGAAACAGCTGACGGTTCCTCCAATATCACAATTTAACTAACATTAACAGTGAAATCATCAATATAAGAAAACATAATCCCATGAGCGATGAGCATGTGAAGTACTGAAACATAAATCACAAACAACAGAGAAGACAGGGGACCCGTGTGGGGTACCAACTTGAACAGGACAAAAAACATAAGGAGGGCCTTGAAAAATCAAATGGTACTTGCCGTCAGCCAAAAAGGAACGAACCCAAGAAACAAAATAATTTGGAATGCCTTTACGGCGGAACAGCGATGTTAGTACAGTGGAAGAAATATTATCGAAGCAACCTTTAATATCCTGAAAAATGGTAGAGGCCTACAAGTACGGGTGTTGGAGAGTCTGAATCTCATGTGTGAGAGCTGCATATGCATCAAACATGTGTAGGCCTGGGGGGGAGCCACACTGAGTGCCCCTTAGCAGGCCAGCCAAGCGTGCGAGACAGGAGAGTCGTCAGTCAGGCTCAGGATTATTATTTTTTGTTTGGATCGTATGTTCGCTGTTGGGGTACGTGAACTTGCGTCCAGCGCTAGTTATGGCATAAAGGAAACCTTAATCCCAAGCAACCGCCCGCTTCACCTCTTCATAGGACACACAAATACCCCCTACCCATAGGAAGGCAATCAAACATGAAAGAACTCACCGTACGCCCAGGACTCTATGGAATGGGCCTAACCGGACACTAGCCATCAACACAAGTCAATGGAAAGGAAAGCATAGGAAAGTCAAACACTAAAAAGCAAATGTAAAGGTGTAGAGGAGCAAAGAAACCCTTCAGCAGGCCCCCAATAACACTAGAAAATATTCACTAAGGCCCACTGGGCCTTACAAAAAGTATAGACAACCACAAAGCCACATAAAAGACAACTGCTACGACTGATAGTCTATTAACGCAGGGCCAGCTCTAACCTAAAAGACTTTCGTCGCGCCAGACATTATATCAGGCCAGGGTACCGGCTACGGTCAAGGAGGTAGTGCTATACCATGACAGTGCGTAACCGAGGTAGGAGGCCGTACTCAAAGGAGGATAGGGCAGTAAGGTGCAAGCTATGGCAGTAATGTGCAAGCTATGGCAGTAAGGTGCCAGTAGTAGGTGGTGGGATAGTAGGGTATCAGCCTGGGAAAGGGGCAGTAGGGTGCCAGCCGATCTGACCATGTGGAGAGGGGAGAGAAAGGGTAAACCAACTCCTTTGCCACAACGTCATTTACGGGGATGCCGCTCATGACTGTGATCCGGCTTACCCATTGCACCGATTGGAAAATCAAATCTACTTTTGATTATCTCAACAAATAAATGAGATACTACCCTGAGAATCAAGCTACAGGTACTTTGAAATATAGAGAATCTGAAAATTAAGTTTTTATTTCCTGGTGATCACCTGTTATTCCAATATAGTAGTTCAGAGATTGCCTATTTCATAAATAAATTACAGTTTTTCATTAGCCTAAAAAAATTGAAACGCCTGTAAGAATTACATAATAAAATGGATAGAAGGATAGTATAAGTTTTAGATATTTAGAATAATCAGATTTTAATTTTCTTCATAATCATTTTTGAACGCAACAGCAGTTACAAAAGAGGGAGAAAATACATGGAAATTACATACAAATTGGATCAATTTTACCATATAATATCTACATATGTAGTTGGCCTATGAACTTAATAATATCATGGAATAACCTTTATCATGACCTCTGAAGCCAGTGTATATGAAGTTTGAAGTCAGAAAAATATATTCTTCTATATTTAATCCAGGTTCTTAAAGATGCTGGCTATATAACTCATAAGTTCAATGTTAATGATAAACTCTGATGAACTCATTGGAATCAAATCATTAGACTAACCACATGTCAATTACCAATAAGATCAGGTTTAGTAAACTAGAGTAGGCAGTCTGGAGTATAGTTTAAAGTGGATATTAATTATAATGAGTGGTAGAAAGAGAATTATTGATTTGTAAGTAAAGGCAATTAATATAGAATCTGATTAACAGCTATCATTGGACCTGGTCCGAAAGAGTGCTGTTGCACTCCTGCGAGCTCTTAAATTACTCTCATAACTTATTTGTCATTTAAATATGTATTATTGCAATATAAAAATACAATAAGAATTTATTCCAACCTTTTGATAGTGACAATGATCAATGCATAAAGTATCATATGTAAAACTTTTTTATTTACTTTCAAAATTTAGATACTGCTTTAGAATATAATAGTAAAAGGAGTTTCAAGATAGTGAGTTCATAGGCCAACTACATATGTAGATATTATATGGTAAAATTGATCCAATTTGTATGTAATTTGCAAGTATTTTCTCCCTCTTTTGTAACCGCTGTTGCTTTCAAAAACAATTATGAAGAAATTATAATCTCATTATTCTGAATATCTAAGACTTATACTATTCTTGTATCCATTTTATTATATAATTCTTGCAGGGGTTTCAATCTTTTTATGCTTATGAAAAACTGTAATTTATTTATGAAATAGGCAATCTTTAAACTACTATATTGGAATAACAGGTGATCACCAGGAAATAAAAACTTGATTTTCAGATTCTCTATATTTCAAGGTACCTGTAGCTTCATTCTCAGAGTAGTATCTCATTTATTTGTGAGATAATCAAAAGTAGATTTGATTTTCCAATGGTTGCTATGGGTGAGCAGGATCCCGGTCATGAGCCACATCCCTGTAAATGACGTTAGGAACTATCGGTAATCATGTTTGTGTCTGACTAGGCAGCCACCCCCTAGATGGTGAATGGGGACAAGCGACCGTCGCCTGTCGAAACATCTTCCCTACTGCATTGCATATTCCCACCCGTCTGTAACATGGGCGTTGAAGGAATCGTGCTCCACCTTACAAATGCTAAGCGAGGCGAAGCAAGTGCGGAGTAGGTGGAGAAAACACCATCGCGAGATGATGAAACAAAACACCAAAGGGTGGAAAAAATGGGAGAGGATAGACTCAAAGGGTACACCAGAGAGCGTGGAGAGAATAGGAAGAGTGCATCTGTAACAAACACATTCCTGTAGGTGTTTCGTTAAATGGGAAACGACTAATTGTAGTGCATATCGTTATCCTTGACTATCTTTATAGTCTCGTTGGAGGAAGTCTTATCATCATAAGACCGGAAGGTACAAAGTCCAATCGCTAGAGGACTAGGTGCTCGCATTCGAGCGGTAGAGGTTTGCGTAAAAGGTAGAGTAATAGGCTTGCATATCTTGCACCACGGGAAGGTCACTGTCAAAGGGCTTGGCCCATACTGCAGTATCCAAGTGTTGTATTACTTAGATGGTTGCGTGAAGATCCTATCCCTTCGTCGTTTTTTTTTCTTTTTCTTTTTTTATAATCATACGTTGTTTGTTTCTAGGTACAAAAAACCTTATGCAGCGCAAGCTATCAGGAGAAAAAAACCTATAAATGCAAAACCACCGCCCGCTTCACCTCTTCATGGGAAAAATCAAACACCCTGAATCCATAGGAAAAGTCCCCCCCGCCTAGCACCTAAGATAATATACCCCAGACACGTAAGGAAACAATACATAGAAACGTCCAGGTAGAAAGACCCAAACCCTTCCGCAGGCTCCCCAAAACAAAAGAAACGACGGCTTTGCTAAGGCCCTTTCGGGGTCTGATGGAGAGGATTGATGATCGGCGACTAAGGAAAACTCCAGTAGAGGGCCCACCGCAACCATGATGTACGGTCAGGCAGGTCATTACATCGATCCAAGGCGTTGGACAAAGCCACGGAGGCAGTGCTATACCACGACTAGGCGTAACCGAGGAGGGGCCAACCGATCGGAAGGGTAGATGGCGAGTGGAGCCACCGGGCAGAGGGGATGCCAGCCAACGACGATGAGCAGTAGGGTGCCAGGCGGAGAGTAGCAGTAGGGTGCCAGCCGCTGATGAGCAGTAGGGTGCCCACCGGGGAGAGGATGGTAGCAGTACAGTGCAAGCGGAGAGAGCCGGGAGGAGGAGAGAGGAAGGATCGCGAGCAAGCTAGCCGCAGCCGACAAACGGGCCATAGCAAGGGCTTTTGGGACGACGACGAAACCGAGCGAGACCACGATGTTACTAACCGAGGCTTTCCCCATCAGAGGTACAAGCCCAGCAAGGCGAGGCCTACTTCGACCGAGAGTCCGGCACCGTAACGCCGACCGTGAACGAAGCGAGAAGCTTTCCGACCGTGCAAAATGCTAAGCAAGGTGTAAAGCAAGTGCGGGGCAAGGGCGAGAACCGAACTTCATGAGCGGGTGTCAATGAAGAATGGGAACGAGAACCCCAAGGCGGCGAGGCATGCGTGCCCCAGGAGAGGCGGGTAGATGGCTTAACGTCAACCCCTAGGCAGTAGCCATCGCGGGGGAAGAGAGGTGGGTGCAGGACAGTGACGATGATTTCTCGTGGTGTTGAGATTTCAATCGCTGAGGGTGTTGTTGCAATGGTTCGTGTCCTATCCCTTATTCGGAACCAAGCGCCTTATATAGGCATCTTCCCATAACCCTAACCTTGGTGACTCATCACCTCGCGCTACATAATCCTCTATGACTCATAGTGAGTCATAGCGCGAAACCCATCGATGACTCACATGAGTCATTGCCCACATTCTCTTTAACCAATCAAAACTCATAATCCAAGTCATGTGCTTGAGTGAGTCGCATGCCTGAAACCCATGACTCATAATGTGAGTCATGTGTGAAGGTCATTACATCATATGACGTCACAATCGTGAGTCATGAAACAAACAACCAATCATAATATAATGATGACTCGCAACTGCGTAGTCATGTGAAAGCTTATGAGTCAAGTGACGTCATTGCGTAAAACATAAACAGGGGATGACTAACTCATTAGTCATGTGAACACAAATTGGCTAAGTCAGAATTTGTGACACGATCACCCTCTAGGGATAAACCCATGATGGGGGGTGTGGTGGGTAGAAGTGGTGATAATCTCGTGGTGTTGAGATTTCAATCGCTGGAGGTGCAGAGGGGACGGAGGATGTCAGTGAGGCTCAGGAGGCACCTTGATATTGATATCTTCCGTCGTAGAGTGCGTGGTCCACAAGTATCTAGCATACTAACCAAGCAAGTGCTAACTATTCTGAACATTTCTTCTTAGTGCGAACACTGTTTGACCCTGAATATAATCGCCCCACTATTGACATCCGGACTGGAGAGTGCTTGATTTCTCTTATCTGCCACCACACCCCAGTGTGAGTTGACAATCATTCTTCCGTGAGGAGGAACTGAAACTTGTCTCGATGCTAGACAGTATCCTCATTATCGGATTAAGGGAGCCGCCAACTTCGTAATCTGACGTATGGTAGTAGCAGATATAACTCTGACTTGCTGTTTAGAGACTTTGGTCAGACTAGCGCTTAGGATACTACAAGTGGCACAATTTTCTCATAGTCTTTCCTTACTGAATAGTCTTAAGTGGTATGATCTCGAAGATACCATTAGTGTGGGTGAGGTGTTACTCCGATTTCATTTGAGTGTAGACCAGATGAAAATGTGTTATTACTTTAGTGACCGACCATCCTGTCCTGTACCGCTATGTCTGTTACTTTATACGATGTTGTCCGATTTGCCCTGAACACTTGTATAAGCGCACCGAAGGCCGCCACTCATATATCCTGTGAACAGCATTCAGTCGGACGGATGGCCGCGAGGCCTTGGTTGTTATGAGATGTGTTCTAATAATGGTGTTCTTTGTCGGTACGCAACGACGAGGCCATGTTGTGTCATCGTGCTGTACCAACGCCGGGGCCAGAGGGGGGTATTAGCTTCACAGGGTGAAGGTAGGGTAACCCCAGGGCATACAAAATTAGGAGGAAAACCTATGCTTTTTCCATATATCTAACAAGATGGCAGTATCTAGGGATACTTGTTATGTGATAACGGTCGCTGTGGTGGAGGTGTTGAGCATGAGATGAATCTTGGTATAAAGCTCTCTTAGTATTATGGTCAATTCACTTTATATATAAAAGGCCTGCATCCTCTACCTAGTTCTACAGAATGATTTCATTTCATGATTTGATAAGAAAACGCAAATCTGATGCTCTGTGAAAGAAGTCTGCCATTGTCTGATTCAACTTTAGTAAATCAAACATGATAAGTGCATTCAGCCAGGAAGGTAATCTTTGCTGTCTCAGATGTTGAAAGAAACCATAGCTGATGCCAAGTGATACCACACTGAACTTTATTAATAACACAAGATTATGATGTAGGCTCCCATGAGATACCCACGCATTGTAGTCAACACTTAATATAGTCATAGTATCAAATATACCAGGAGCTCATGGGATCAATTGAGCAAAGCAGAACCATGCCAAGAAAAATGTCCATTCTCCACCAAAAATACAGCAACCTTCGGTGCAAATGAGAGGCACCTGCAAACTTCCCATGCATGGGTTAGGGATATGGGAAAGGCATAGCCTTTCCAGCAAATTAATGTTCCATGGGGTTACCTTGCCTTCACCCGGTGATGCTAACACCACCCTCTGGCCCCGGCCTTGGGACAGCACAACAACACTAGACTCTATCATAATTGCATGCCAACAGCAAAAGGCCTCTTGATTGAAACCTATCTCATAAAAGTGAATGCGTCGCTGTCCTCAGTCCAACTTGATCATGTTTACTGCAGATATGACAGAGAAACTTTGGCAAGCATGTGTAGGTGTTCTGTGTGAAATCGGTTGACGTTGCATAAACCTACTGACACCGTGGTACTCTACTGGAATCTATGACTCTAAAGTAACAGGACATTTTCGTTATCTCTAGTCTAGAATGAAATGAGACTATGACCATACCAAAGCAATGAGAGATTCGAAAGAATATCATTTGGGCCTATTGGGTAAGGGAAAGCTATAAGGCAAGTGTACTATTGGGATGATCCTAAGCTAGAGTCAAACTAATTGTAATGATTCTATTGTTGAGTATCTATACAACACACCAGGACAGTCGTCTCTTGTGTAAGCGAGTCTTGGTTTTTGGTTTTATCTGCGTGTTGGATACTAGCTCTTGAGATAGTACAGGACTGGTCTGCTTGTCTTGAAATACACTATATCGTCAGATAATAAGAAGGGTGGATTGTTCGGCATGGAGAACTATCACAATAGATGTACATTGGGCGACAGTTCACAGAGACTATCACAATAGTCTCCGGGTTATTTGACCATAGGCTATTGTAGAGGTCTGTACGAAGAAGAAGGATTGTGTAATTGTATTGCAACTTAAGTATAGAAAAGTACTTAGATGGTTGCGTGTGGATCCTACCTCTTGGAGTAAATCAGGCCCCTTATAGAGGTACCTTCTCACAACCTCAGCAAAAAAAGTACCTTGCATTCTGTCTCTCACCACTCACTCTGTTTCTACATTCCAGGCACTTATAACGGAAATTTCTCTTCTGGGTGCATCAGCCAGGGCTCATTCTGTCCGGAATTCAAAGGGCCGTATCCAATACATGCAGACACGCATTGGGCATCCTGGCGCATTGGATGCAGCCCTTTTGCGTCCTGACGCATTGCACCCCCCCTGGTGCAGCCACCCTCTCATAATCTACCCCTAGAGCCCAGCATCTTCATCCCTTTGCTCCCTATGTTCTCGTTCCCAGGCTGCCCTTTTGTGCATATCCTATGCCCGGGATCTCTTTCTTCCCGGCCTCACATCCCAATACGCTCGCACAGTAGGTTTCTTCGCATGATATACTCTCTTCTTTAACCCCATCACTAGCCTCTCCCTCAATGAATTTCTCATCTGAAACCCCACCAAAACAAATATCACATCCATTTCTTCCCCATTCCCGGATTTCCCCGTCCTCTTACTTATCTGGTAGACCTTTTCCGGTCATTACTTCCTTTCTCCTCATCTCTGCCAACACGCTCAGGGCTTCCTCCTCGACCTGCCGCCTCCACCTTGTCTTCTTGAATGTCCGGCTAATGTCCCCCCCTCAAAGCTTTTCACGCAGCTATTCCCTCAGCTCTCCACATTCTATCTTGTCCACTCCATGTCTCTCGCCGCCTTCCCAACCACTTACAGTCTGCTCATAGGCTGCCACTGTCTTTCCCGGCCCCATACAGGCGGCTTCGGGGCTGCCACCATCTTCCCAGGCGTCTAACCGCTCACCAGACTCATTCCCGTGCCTGTCAACCTACAGCTGCCCACCAGATAGCTTAACCAAGCCTGCGCAGTTTAGAACCACCTGGCCGACACATTCCAATGCCTTCTGAACCCACAATTGCCCGAATGATGGCTTACTCATACTTGTGCCGCTTATAATCATCCGCGCAATTTATTCTCATACCTTTCCTTCTCACCCTACCTCACATTACTATTCTTTGACCATTTATGACCCTTTTAGCACGCATAATTTAATTTAATTCTATTACATATATATACACAATCAGTGAGTGGTAATAAAACAATTCTCCCTCTCCTCGCGATTACTTTCTTCAACATGCGATTTCTGTCTCCCAAGCGTCTTACAATTGCACTGCACCAACCAGTGCTCCCGGGTTCGACCTATCTTCTCGCCGCGGCTTGTGCCGACCATCTCCTCCTCTTGGATACACGAGGCTGCTAGCAGCCTCCAATTCACCCAGCTCCGGGTCACTACCAAACTCCCATCTCAATGCGTCTTCATGATTCTCATATTCTGCTGTCCTCTCAAGCTGCTTTCCCAGCTGCTTTGCGATTCAGGCATTCACGGTTGTCATGATCCACTTGATTATTCGATCTTGCCAAGTGCTTCCGGTTTTGCCCCATGATGGTGGCTGACGTTCTAGCACAGCCATTTATATCTTAGCTGACCTTTCACCCAACTTGACTACTTGCTGCTTTCAAAGGTGTCTGGATGCCCAGGCTGTCCGAGGATCCAGACACTTTTGCAACCTGCCAGTACCTAGTATTTTTCTTACCCTCAGAAGTGGCCCTTGTGAAAGCCACATTATCGATACAGATGCAAATCTGCCAAGATCTCACTGAATGACGTAATATTGCCGCTGTCAGACAGATACATGTCCCATTGATGTTATCTAGGAAACAATTATCCGTACTGCTTTTCATTTTCGGGCCAGAGTAATATTGAGCAAATATCATACGCATAATCTGGGTTGCTAGGAATCTAACAGAAATTGACTCTCCACCCCATTAGATCCATTTGGTCTTACTCCACTTAGAAACAATCCCGACAACTGTCAAAAAGATACCTCACAACTACCAGGTGGGCAAATCAATCTATCCTCCGCCAATCGATATTCCACACTTTGTGTGCAGGCTGTAGGATTCTCAATACTCAACTTATAGAGTTCTGTTATAGTGGTCTTTGATCTATGCAGATAGTAAAATCAGCATCTGCTGTGCTTTGCCTGATGTGCAAATCAGTGACCAGAGGACCCTCTATTTAGTCTAGGATAGGAGGTCTGTTATCATATAGGAGTAACTTACCTTGTAATTTGATGGTGGAGTAGCATCAGCCAAGTGGGGAAAGACTAATTTGGTCCAGGCATTGCTCCAACATGTGCGGACACCTTCAGTCATAGTGATTAGGTCCTGAAATGGATTGAAGATGATTGTCCAGTCCTACCTCAGGTCACAGGATTTGGCCACAATGGTACGCTCAAGTCCTGTGGCCATAGTTTGCCTCCTGCTGGCTTGCGGTCCTCCTCCGGTATCCAATTCCAGCACCGTGGGATCCTGGTGACTTGGGGTGATCAGCGGCGTCGCAGGGCCTTCAACACAGTGTGTAAATGGAAGGGAATTGCTAATCTAAAACCTTTTTGACTCAGTCGCACCGGAGCAGACATTCTCCATCCAGGGTAACGAATCCTCCTAGTCTAATTCTGGGGATTCCTAGGAGTGATGGTTAGTATCGAGCTCTGTGGGCTAAGAAACTCAGGCCCAATTGGTTTCTAGGCTCCCCAGGCCAATGCATGATCCCTATTGTCCCCATGCTGGCCTAACTCATTGTTCTCCGTCTCCTCACTCTCCTCACTCTCCTCACTCTGGTGATCCATACCCTCAGAGGTCTCATCATTAGAGTCTAGACTCTCATCTACTGACTTTAAGCCATGCTGCCAATTGTACAGTACAGGCTCAGGTACTTCCAGTTGTGAAGAAGGTGGCTCCCACACGGTATCCCTCCGGCTACCTACAGTGGACCCAGCCGGATCAGATTCAACCCTGCGTAATGTTATTATAGTTAATCTGTCCCAGGACCGAGATCTCCGGAAATGTCTGCTTTCCACTTCTCCTCCTGTTTGCCTTTCCTGCCTCTATAAACGCCTTTAGTCAGCTACAAGCCGCCATTGTTGTTGTGACATGGTATGCAGGTGAATAATGGTAGCAGAGAATTGCAATGTATGATTTTGATATGCGGGTAGTATCAGGAAACCTCAATTGGTAGGTAGCTAAGAGCACGATATGGGTGTGAACTTGGAAGATTAAAATGGTCTGGCTGGCTTTCTCAACAACTAAGAACATTGACAATTCATTACTTGCTTTCGTGTCTGCTGGCGTCAGCACATACCGTGTATCAAAATTGCAGCTGAATACCTGATATAGGAAGTTGAAGCCGAAGACTTGGCCCTGCTGCTATATCACGAGGGCAATAGGAGTCTTTAGTACTTGGGATTCTTTAACCAGAGGAACAAAGGTTAGGAAAATATACAGACTAATCTTGTTTGAGTAGGTCTGCCAAGCAGGCGAAAATAAATCCAGGTAAGGCGGAGGCTCGGAGCCCAGACACTAATCTCAGAAAGTGCAAGCTGTCCCTAAGGCTCAACACATAGGATATAAGGTGAAAAGCTAAGATAGGAATAGTATTGAAAGTGGCAACCCTGAATGAAAAACATCTACAAAAGAACAAGAATGATTTGCACCAAAGAGCAAACCACTAAAGCCACAAGAGAAAATATATACATAACAGAAACAAGCTGCAAAAGGGCAAGAATAATCTGCCAAGATTCCTCAAGCAGGTCCCAGCTGACCTGGTAAATGCAAAACAGCTAGCGGCAAACAAGAATGGTCTGCCAAACTGCAGGAGGAACTTGATAGAGCAACCAAGTCTCCATAGACTACACTGGGTTTGGGCCACCTGGTACAGCTACAGCCAGCCAATCCAAACAAGAAATATGAGAGAAAGAATACCAGAATAACTCACAAAACTCTAAAATCTAAATTCCAAATGAAAAATACCTGAATGAAACACCTGCAGGATCTGCAGACAGGTGTAGGTCTAAATTAACTGTACTGATCAGGGCAAGCAGCCCAGATATAGTAGGCTAATCTAAAACACAAATTGTCAGAAAACAGTAAAAATAACATGAACACTAGAAACAAAAATGAAAACACCAACAAGAAAAGTTGAAGGATCCATGGTGACCTAGCTGTAAATTACTTGAAATGGGCCTGCAACCTCTGCTCACTAGACATTAGCTACATTGGTCAGGGTAGGAGAGCTTTATTCGCAGAGCTAGTAAGCCAGGACAGAACTGGGCTTGAGCAGACTCCCAACGCCCGTTTCTGCCGGCACTGCGGCAGACCTTGTCAACAGAATACATGAAAGACCTGGTTGTCGTAACTGGAACTTACAAGGTGTAGAGTAAGCACTAGAATAGGTTGGGGAGTCACTCTGTGCTTCACTCTTGTCTGACTTCGGCAGATATCGGAATCTCACCAAACACATCACATTACGCGGATGCTCCGAGGGGGAATGGCGTCTTCTAGGAGTATCGACTTGTGTCGCCAATATGTTGACAGGCATCTCAGCCCCTGAGCCCAGAATCACAAGAGGCCCTGCTGACCTTCTGACCTTTTCTTGCCTACAGGCAGCAGTCGCAGGATGTTGACCCAGATTGGGATCAAACCAAGACTGACTGTTTGGGGAGGAACAGCTGTTAGCAGGTCAGCGACTCAAATTATGATCCCTATCCAGTGTCTCCAGTCCAACCTCCATGCTGGCATCGATTGGTCCCACCAGCTTTGCCACCTTCCTCTGGAGTTCTGAACTTGAATGCGAATCATATGAGTCATTTGCCTCTTGCATGACCACCACGTTGTGTTTACCACTGTGATTGGCTGCCATCTGGGATGCTTTCTTTAGCTCAGTGTCCTGTTCTTCATGTCTACTAGACGTCAAAACAGGAGTGCCCTAGTTAGCACAAGGGACTGACGCTTGCGCACCAGAAGACTCTGGCTCTGAATCGTCAACATCCGCCCAATTCATACGGTGTTTATCCTCTGTCTTTTTTGTGGTATTACTGCTGCCGGTAGTCCTTGATAAGGTTGTTGACTTTGCAGCTGCAGCAGACCACTCTGGCTGGTGGCCATCTGAGCTCTGCCCATCATGGCTACAAGTGGACCTGTCATACAAGGTATCCGCAGCCGTGTCCTGATTATCAGGTCAGGCAAAGTTGATCTCACAAGGTGCAGGTGTGCTATCTTCTGTATAGGTCCTCTGATGGGAATAGAGAAGCAGATCTATTAGGTCACTTGGCGGACTTAAAGACCACCATAATTATTATGTGAACAAGTCAGCTATTTGTGATTCTGATAATTGCAGCAAGTGGCAGCGGATCCTCAGGATTGTCCTGCAGCGGACGTATATATTGTCTGGTCCCACCAATCAGCATCCGAAATCCGACTCCTGTTGCCATGGTTTTGTTTATGCCTGCTAGCAGGTTTACAAAGCATGGCTCAGTTGGCCCCATCCTGTAAACTTGTCTACAACTTTGCCACTGGATCTTGTCTATCCAGACAGGAAGTGGGCTACTTGGGTAGACAACTAATAACTCATCTATCCAGAGACAGACAGACCGTAGACCGGCTAGACTTCTAGGTGCTGTATTTGCATATATGTTACATCTTTAATGTGGACGCTTGAGGGCAACGTAACATCATTTCTGGTGAGTGTGGGGTCCGCACCCACAACAGTGGCAACTGGTGCTCTGAACATGTCTCTTATAATACGCTGATGTCTTATTGCTATGTCCTTTAGGAAACGGTAGAGGCATTCAGAATAACATTCACTATAAAGGTTATTAGCCTGCTATGGTCTCGACCTTGGGCTAACAGGCTGAAGGGGAAGAGCATATACATCTATGGCTGTCCATTATGCGGCAGTACTCTCGTACCATCCTGGGATCCTGTCTTGCTCCATCTTTGGTTTCATACAATTTCAGCTGGCTGTATACTCCAGACTATTGGTTCGTGGATTGGGGAACCCGCAAACATGCTAACACCCAGCAATATCGGCTGCCGGTTAATAGGACGCTGGATCATGGAAAGGGAGACCATCCATCCTTTGAGGCTACGATTGTAATACTGATCGGGGTGGGGTGTGGAAAATGCATCAGAAAGAGGCTGTTGTTTTTGTTTTTTTAGATAGTGGCTTAGCGGATGGAGGATAGCTGCTAGTAGATGCTGGTACTTTTGAGGAGGAAGGATTATGGAAGATCCAAAAATGCAAATAATAGAGCGGGCCTGGTGGAAGGTAAAGGGTGTTCTGCGGATGGTAATGGCTGTGAGAAGGTTATTGGCTAGGGAAACGCAGACAGGTAATCTGCAATAAGCTGAGGATAAACAGGTGATATTGCAGGAAGGTGAGAGGTTGTGCTGAGCTTTGTGGGTCCTGTTAGGGTAGGCAGGCAGATCGATGATATGATTGTAATTGGGGTAAGAATTATGGAGAGAAGATGGAAGGGGGGGAAGAGAGAGGTTATACAGGCTATACAAGGACAGCTTTAGTGGGGTTCGCAGGATTGGACCTTGTACAAACTTGAATATCTTGAAAAGTCTGCTGACCGAACCACATTGACAATCCGTTTTGGATAAAGTTTTAAGCTGCTATGGAGTGGCATGGGAGCTGCGACCTATGAGCCAAGGCCGTCCCAAAGCTCATCAGTCAGCAAATAAATAACATTCCCATTTTGAGAGTAGTAGGGTACAGGCAACCACCCTAGTATGATTGTGGAAAAGATAGGACTGTGTTGAGGGTAAACCACTAGTTGTCCACACATGTTTGTTACTCCTATTTAATTGGCAGCGGCACCCATCTGAGAATATAACAAGTTCTCTCACATCCACTATGGTTCGTGCAGTTCAAAATGTGCACAAGGCTGAAAAGCAAGTGTTACGTGGCTGAGTGAAATTCTGTGCCAAGACCATTCAATAATAATAATAAAAACAGATCAAGGGTTTAAGTTTAGGGTTAAAACAGTATATTATTTAATATGATAATAAATGGTGAGAGATACAAGATGATAGAATTTAAATACATTTATATACAGGTTAAGAGAGATCGTCAGAGGCATCAGTAATATGATACCTTCTACATGATGGAGTAACCCCATCGTGATATGTTAGGTTAGGGCACACTGGTAGGTGTGAGCAGGGCTATTGACCAGACCGCGTGGCGGTGACTGGTGTTGGGTGGTAGGAGCCCACTGTGCGGGCCACCACAAACTGTATCTAGTCTGAGCTGCGTTCCTTTCTCCGTACAAACACAACTCATGGTCATCACACTCCTTTGCAACACACTTGTCATATACATCGGATATCGAACACATCTCAGTTTTCCTATCAGCGACTGACCCGGATGGTTCTCGTGACGCCAGATCCGATCATAGCTGTGTCCTTGCGGTCTCTGTCTGACGGCATATTCCCTGCGCGGAAACCAGACCTCCATCAGGTTATCAGCCCGGCCAAATCCATCGTGATTGTTGGCCGTTATCAGGAAAAGGTTTTTACGCGCACGCAAGTAAAGGAAAAGGTTTTTCACCCGTGATCTTTCAGAAGTGAATATCTTTTCGGTATCACCTATTACCACACTACGTTGTCCTACGTACGCTTGCGTGTCTAGCTCAGAGTAGCAGTGCCGACGGTAGTAGGAGCAAAGATAAAGGGACAAGATGGTTCATCATCGTTGGTCGGCATGAGCTTTGCGAAGCTGGATGGGACAAATTATCCTTTGTGGACGATGAGGATGTCAGACTATCTCCAGCGAGAAGGCTTGTGGAACGTAGTCAATAGTCGCGAGAAGTGGCTGGAGAAGCAGGAGAAAGAGGAGTCTGACAAGGACAAGCTCGTCAAGGAGTGCGAGAAAAATATGGAGAAGTACGAAAAGCAAGACCTTCGGATGCAAAAGGCAAGCGGTACGCTTCGGATGGCAATGACAGATGCTATCGCCATTCGCTACTACAACGAAATGGAGTGGACTACAGCTTCAAGTATATGGCTCGACGTGCACGCCAATTATCAAACGGCTACTGGCTACCACTCGAACCATTTGCAACGAGAGCTATACATATCCACGCTTGAGGAATCAGGTACTGTACTTGAGTACATCAACCACATTCAGGAACTCAGAGACAAGCGCGTGATGTGCGAGCAAACCCCGTCATACGCGCATTTAACTTTTCACATCTAGGAGGGTCTACCTGAGACGCCAGAGTGGACAACATCGGTTATGGTAACCAAAGCGGCACTTCCAGACCAGAATTCTCTCACTGGATTCAAGAAGTTAAAAGAACTACTGCTAGCCTATGGGGCTGAGCTTTGTAGAAAGAAGTCCTTACTTCCTGACCAAGCGTTATATACGAAGGGTAGAAGAGGAAACGAAAGACGTCAAGAAAGCACAGGTCCGGCTACTCATTCAGTATTGAGAGTGAGAGGCAAAGGTTAGAGGCCTAATTCCTTCAGTGGTACATGTCACAGCTGCGCCAAGAAAGGGCATAAGAAAGCTGATTGCTGGCAAGAGCGCAACATCACCGCACCCGGTGGGGGAGGCAGGAAGGAAGGAAAAATGAGACAATCGTTATCCTATACGGGACCGGATTTCGGAGCCAACAACGATCGCATTTTACTGACCGATGAGGAGCCGGCAATGGCTACTGAACGCAAAGCGGACACTTGAGAGACAGAGGGAGAGAGACCTATTCTGGAGAAGAAGTAGACCGTGGATATACTGTTGAACGCGTGCTGGGAGCAGTAGGCGTGACGAACGAAATTGAATGGGTGGTTGATTCTGGGTGCACGAACCACATGACTGGAAACCGCAACGCTTTTGTTAAAGAGACCTACGTTTCTCTATCAGCAAACTGACGCTAAATGAAGACACCAACGGGAGAGCTTGTTTCCGCCGCCAGTATTGGCACAGTTCAAACTTATACATGGGCGCCAGGAGGAGGTCGTCAGCGGTTGTTTCTGACCGAAGTACTTCATGAACCAGGAGCGACAAAGGCTGGATTGATATCGGTCAGCCAGCTAACCAAGACGGGCGTCAAGATCGCATTTACGGATAATGCGGCGGAGTTCTATCAGGATGGGATTCTAATCGCTATTGCTGAGAAATGGAATAAGCTCTACAAGCTAATACAGAGTGGGAAGTACTTCGATTTCTGTTTGCTTCTTTCTAAGAAGGACGATACGGCGACCGTGCTCTGGCATCATAGGCTTGGACATCTACACCTACCAGCTGTACTATAGAGTAGTAACATGAAGGTGGCGAGTGGTATGCCTTATTTGCAAGCAAATAATGCGGAGAATCGCTGTACGGCGTGCCTTACGGGAAAAATGACGCGTATACCATTCTGAGCCTCAACCCACAGAACCAAAGCGCCATTAGAGTTAGTCCATTCAGATGTTTGTGGACCGATGCAGACTCAGCCCCTTGGAGGATGTCGATACTTTATACTCTTCATCGACGATTTTACCAAATATACCTCGATACACTTTCTCAAGTCAAAGAACGAGGCAGACGGCTACTTCCAGAATTACAAAGCGGCTGTGGAGAAGTTTTTCAGTGACAAGGAGAAGGGTTTCAAGATAAAGGCGATTCGGACCGATGGCGGAGGTGAATACTCTAGCGGTTAGTTCCCGAGGGAGCTAAAGCGGTCCGGTATCGAATGGCAAGTTACGGTCTCTTATACTCCTTAGGAGAATGGAGTCTCAGAGAACTGCAACAGACTTCTAGTGGAGAGAGCCAACGCATTGATCCAGCACGCTGGAGCACCTTAGAGTTATTGGGCAGAAGCGCTACAGGTGACGGTCTACTTAAAGAATGTGTCTTTGACCAAGGGAACACACTGAATCGACGCTACACCGCATCAGTTATGGTTTGGATGGGAGCCTGATATCAAGCACCTGAGGGTCTGGGGATCTGCGGCATACAGTTTTATTTATCCAGCAAAACGTCCAGATAGAAAATGGGGTCCTAGAGCGGAGAAGATGGTTTTTGTAGGTTACACGCAGACTACGAAACAATACCCGCTCTACAACCCTGCAGGGAGACATATAGTGATCTCGCGAGACCTAGTCTTTCATGAGGACACATTGTATTTCCGTCCGACGGATCAGAAGATATTCCTACCGTTTGCGAATGAACCAGATTTACCTCCACCTTCACGAGACGAATCTCCCGTGAGTACCATCAGGTGGAGCCTGAGGAGAATACCACTACCACCACTACCACCACTTCCATGGCCAAAGTTGTCCAGCACACCAGAATCCGCTGAGCGAAAAGCACGGATGAAAGCAAGAGAGGAAAGTGATAAAAAGGATGAAGCGAGTGGTACAGTGAGGAAGAGACGGACACACACAAGGCGTGTGACTAATCTCAGTCCTTTCTGGGATACTGTGGAGGAAGATGACAGACAATGCCGAGGTGAGGCAGCTGAATCTTCCAGTGTGGGAGGTAGTAGGAGTAGAGGTAGAAGGAGTAGCAGAGGCAGCAGACGAGAGGGCGACGAGCCAGAAGAAGATGCTGTGAATGCCGGAATCCACTACACTTTCATAGTCACTAATGGACCAGAATCTATCAATGCAGCCTTGCGTTGTGCATATGGAGAGGAGATGGTTAAGGCTATCAATTCAGAGCTGGATTCACACGAAACACATGATACGTGGACTGTGGTACCAGCAACGGATGAGACGAGAGATCTACACACGATTTCATCACGCATGGTTTCGCAAGAGAAGTTGGGGGAAGATGGACGGGTTGCACGATTCAAAGCACGTTAGGTTGCGCACGGTTTTCAGCAACGTTCTGGTGTTGACTTCATCGAAACCTACTCTCCGACGATCTCGCTCCCTGCGATTCAGCTGGTTCTATCGAAGGCTGCAGCAGAGGACAAAGAAATCGTCGAGTTGGACATCGTTACCGCCTTTCTCGAAAGCAAAATACTGGAGGAGATATACCTCCAGTTACCAAAACAGTTTGGTGTATCATCCGGAGGAAAGATACTACTTCACGATGAATATAATAGTGACAAGAGTGGAACACGAACAACCAATGTCGTGGTTCAGCTGAAGAAAGGTCTTTACGGTCTACGGCAAGCGGGTTGTAACTGGTACAACACATTCGAGTCACATCTGAAGAAGGAACTGGGAATGGAAAGTTCTAAGTACGAAGCTGGAATTTATACGACGGGATCTGGCGCGACTATCATCGTGTGGGTGGACAACATGCTACTTATTGGGAGTAAAGCGGAAGTCATGAGATAAAGTCAGCAATAAGCAAGAGATTTAAGATCAAAGACCTCGGAAAAGTTAAGTTTTTCTTGAGTATGCTAGTCGAGCGCGATCGGCACAAGAGGAGGATCTATCTCAGCCAGGGGGCATACATCAAGAACGTTCTCACAAGGTTTAAGATGGAGGACAGTAAGGGGTGTCCGACGCCCATGGATCCCAAAAGCAAGCTACGAAATAGACTAGCAGGGGAGCAAGTGACAGAAAAGCACCAATACCAGGAGGCTGTCGGCTGTCTTACCTACGCATCTATTACTACAAGACCAGATATCGCCTATGCGAGTGCATTAGGGGGGCGACTCGGCAGACCCATCTACAGCGCACTGGGCAGCAGTTAAGAGAATCTTACGCTATCTGCGAGAGACGCAGGAACTACGTCTACGACCCGGGAGAGGAGAAAATGGAGCGATTGGGGGAGTACGCAGGCACTCCAATACTGCACCAATAATCATATATGCAGATGCAGACTTCGCCGGAGAGGTTGACGGCATTTGGTCTACAAGCGGTTTTGTCGTTCTCGATCAATATGGGCCTATAGTTCTTTGGAGGAGTCAAAGACAGATAACTGTGGCCAAGTCAACCGCAGACGCAGAATTCAACGCCACAGCTCTTGCAGTAGAGGAAGCTATTTGGCTACAGAAGCTACAGGAGAAGCTTTACAGAAGTGGAAATGGAAGTGAAGAGGAAGAAGGAAGACTCTTAGTGTCAGCGTTTAACGACAATCAGGCCTGTATAGCAAGTCTGATGAATGGGCAGTTTAAGCCTTCAACCCGGCATGTGGGTGTGAAGTATTTTTTCTTTCTTTTTCACAGCGGATGAATATTAATGGGAGAATGTACGATGGGATTAGGGGGAGTGATGGAGTAACCCCATCGTGGTATGTTAGGTTAGGGCACACTTGTAGGTGTGAGCAGGGCTATTGAGCAGACCGCGCGGCGGTAAGTGGTGTTGTGTGGTAGGAGCCCCCTATGTGGGCCACCACAAACTGTATCTAGTCTGAGCTGCGTTTCTTTCTGTGTACGAACACAACTCATGGTCATCACACTCGTTTGCAACACACTTGTCATATATATCGGATATCAAACACATCTCCGTTTTCCTATCAGCGACTGACCCGGATGGTTCTCGTGACGACAGATCCGATCATAGCAGTCTCCTTGCAGTGCCTGTCCGACAGCATATTCCCTGCGCGGAAACCAGACCTCCATCACTCCACTTGCTACTAATATATATTAGTTATAATATGATACTAAATAGCTATAAAACGACAAGAATGAAAGGAATAATCACTGGTATTCGTATCAGGAAGTTAATGTATTGAGGCCCAGAGGTTCTGATATCAGAATAATATAGATGTTAAGAAGAGTTGACATTTTATACTACTATTATATTTACTTGATTACAAAGAATTCTTGGCAGAAATTTATAATTACTAACATGAAAATGGGATGGTCTTGGCAGCAATTAGGTGGCTGTGCGTAACACAATTTTGCATTCTCAACCAAAAATACAACACTTTCAACGATTATATCATTTCAACAAAAATTCTAATAATTATAAAAAAACCGCTACATTGTTCTCTTTAAGGAGATCTATTACCTAGTGGTTTTTTCAGGTCAATAGTATTGAGAATATGATATAATCGATTGAAAACTATCTAAAATCTAGTGCATGTTTTGAACTGCATGAACTATACGTCCACCCATTCAACACCTTATGAGCCATTGGGTTCCAGGCAGCTTGAGCCCAGGGGAAGGGGCGTCGATTCTATAGGCGGCTCTCTACACCATATGCTTTTTCGAATCGATTTGCTCATAGTTTGTTTTGTTGATATCTCTCTCGCTCTCTCGCTCTCTCTAGTTCACCTCATCTCGTGCGTATGATGGCTGAACTTTACTAGTGAACGCAGTCAAGCCCTCTTATTTCCTCGCTAGGGAGATCATAATTTCGGGCCTTGGGGGCGAAGAATGTCAGAACAATTGAAACAATTGCACCTCTGCTGGATCGTATTGGGTCGTGAAAAGTCATGTGATAAAGATAGCACTAATGCGGCTGTACAGCCTGCATACAACAAGGATTTGCGGAAGTGCTTTTGGATTCTGACGAAGATTCAGAACACGAAGGAGGCACAGATTTGTGCCCAATATACATCAGCTGCCTACGATAAGGATCCAGAATCTCTATGGAAGAAGCTTGAGCAAGGCTATCGCAAAGCCCTGGGGCTGGAACTCAACTATTTTCGGAGATCTCTGTTTGACGGCACCTTCGACGCATATCTGGCGGCTGGGGGATGTGTTCACGAGATCGAACGAGTTTACAATGTTTGCGCAAGGCACAAGAAGAGATCAAACCTTGCGAGAAAACCCTTTACCAGTTAAACGGGCTACCAGCATCATGGGGCAAATGGCGTAATCTTCAAGCCACAATTTTTAAACCAGACCAACCGTAGAATTTGATCGCGACTATTAAAGCAAGAGAATCTACCATAAATCGCGACCAACAGGGTCGACAGGTAACGATAACGTTCTGATTGTAAGAGGAAAAGAATATGGCTATGGCTCTTCAGCTTCTGGGTCTGGGGGGGCATCTAGTAGTAAAGCGATGAGAGGGAATGGACAAGCGAGCTATGGACAGTCGATTGTTTGTTGCTAGTATCAGAAGAAGGGTCACCGGTGTAGTGAATATTGGAAACTCAAATCGGACAGATCAGAAGGGATTCATATGGAGAAACAAACCACAGCAGGAGAGGTTGCTTCGACGGATCAATCAAAGAACTCTCGTTCTACAGCTTGCAGTTCGACCAGTGCACCAACGAGCAGACAGCAATGTCCTTTGTATAGCAGCTGCTGTACCCACAATACGGGTGTGCGGGCCTGTTTTACCACCTGCGAACGCATTCCCGAAGGAGACCACAGGATTCGTATTGCCAACCAGACAGAGATCAATGCGCTCAGTCTAGGTGATGTCACTCTTTTCGTATGAAATGATGGAAAGAAAAGCAGGATAGAGTTACTCTTGAAAGACGTCTTGCACGTTCCAGCCTGCGGCGACAACAGTCTGCTTTCAGTTTCTCTGCTGCCACGTGCGGGTACTTTCGTCGCGTTTCCACCTGGTGGGAGAGCTACTATGAGATATAGTTATGATGGAGGTCTGGTTTCCGCGCAGGGAATATGCCGTCGGACAGGCACCGCAAGGGCACAGCAATGATCGGATCTGTCGTCACTAGAACGATCCGGGTCAGTCGCTGATAGGAAAACTGAGATGTGTTCGATATCCGATATATATGACAAGTGTGTTGCAAAGGAGTGTGATGACCATGAGTTACTCTCGTAAGGAGAAAGGAACGCAGCTCAGACTAGATACAGTTTGTGGTGGCCCGCACAGTGGGCTCCTACCACACAACACCAGTCACCGCCGCGCGGTCT
>Ga0307509_10001482_pt1 | contig 39605 bp, 35 predicted proteins | sample 10_EM_MG_FD_202245 | JGI IMG/M metagenome (GOLD analysis project Ga0307509, IMG submission 202245) | Populus trichocarpa ectomycorrhiza microbial communities from riparian zone in the Pacific Northwest, United States - 10_EM | ecosystem: Host-associated > Plants > Roots > Unclassified | place...
CCCCCCCGAGGTGGATTTGCTCCTGGTGCTGCGATGTCCTGAGGGGGCTACGGGGAGTTCGGTGCCTCGTCTACTTGAGCACAGGTGATATTATTTGAATGCTGCTGGTGGAGTTAAACTGTGGGCTGGATGGTGAGGTAACAGAGGTGATGTTATGAAATTGTATCTACATATATGTAAATCAGCGGATAGAAGTCCTTCATGGATCCCAGCGCTGGGTCGGGCGCTTAAGGTGTATTGCCTCTTGCGCTATCCTGGGGAAAGTTGCAGTTTCCTATCTATTTATCTATCTCTCTCGGTGCAATGTGGGTCTCGATCTATCAGGATGCGGATTTGCTATTCCCTGGGTTTATAGTTCTATCGTCTGCTGCATAGTCAGGATCTCCCACCGCTTGGTGTTGTGTGTATCGATTGTAGGAATATGTATATTGTGGACTAGGTTGCTCATATATTCCTATGCATCTGCATTTTCCTTGCTCGTGCCCCGGTTCCCGGCCGCTATTTCCCTCCTTGGTAGTGTGTGGTTTCTTCTCCTTTCCTCGAGCTTCTTGTCCTATATTCTCGATAGTACCCCTCGGGCCAGCCATTCTCCCGTCTGAGGAGAATTGAGAGGCCAACAGCCTCGGAGTGCAGGACGTTGTATGGCAGTGTGACCGTGGGTGGTGCTAAGGGCAATGGCTCCAAAGCTACTACTTACGGGCGCCGGTAGACGGAGAATTGCAAAACAAAAAGCCTCACTCCAGGCCAACCATTGGTGTTTTTTTGTTTTTTTTAAAATAATAATATCACATGAGATCCTCCTTGTGGGGCGGGGCAGTTTCGGATACCTTTGCTACTATGTCGCCTTCACAGGGCATTAATTGAGCGCTGCCTATTCCTATCCATAGTAACCGAAAGTACCATCTTGATAACAATGAACCTACCGCGCTGGGTGTTATGATATTATTGTTCCATAGGAGAAACCTGGGCTACAGGCTAGGTTTGTATCTTCCTTTGAAATCGCCATTTGCGGGGGCTTTGTTTTTCTCTCTCTCCTGATTCTGTTCCCTGTCTAATGGCAGGCTCTTCCTTTCATCAGAGCTATTTTCTCCTTACTATTTACTACTGAAATCTGTTTAGATATGTCGACCATACTCTTTTCTCCTGTCTTGTTTCCCTTCGCTTCCGGTGCCGATTCCCTGGTTTTGCTCCGAAATGAGATGTTCGAGGGACAAGAAGCGGATCGCGGGGGCATTCATCTTCTGGAACATTAGGCCTTGCTCCCTCGTTTGATATATCCTGACGGAACCACTAATAGCAATGGAATAGACTCCGATCACGGAATCGACTACCTCGGGTAGCAGCCTTGTTTCCCCATTCCCCTGTTCTTCGTGTTCTCTTCGTTGGTAGTACTATTCGGGTTAGAATAGTCAAGGCAATTTTTTCTCTTCCTCTCCCTACCTACAAGCCTTTAGTTTTCGTGGGTGTCCTGCTGAGCGTAGGTGCACCTGGGTGGGAGGGCCTCGATATCTTGATTACTTTACTCCTGGACATCCGGGATAATAGTCATGCCCCCGGTTTGCATTTCTCTCAGGCTCTTAACGGGTAGCGGTTTTCGAAAAACATATCAGTGGTGTGAAGGTGGATGTCCGGTTACGGTGCCTCTGCCGGTCGTTAAACCGCGCCCAGAGAGAAACAAATCCCGGGAGTGGTCTTGCATCTTCCTGATCCCATACGGTTTACTGGCCGGCCAACCAGTTATTCGATGGATTCCAAAAAAAGCCTCCCCCAGACTACCTACCTTACGACACGCAAGTGATCTACAGGGCGGCTGCCAGGTCTGTGCCCACTGCGTAGCCCCGATGCTATGATGGATAGTTCATGGCCTCCAGCGAAGCAGCCGGTAATTTGCGTTCGGCCGAGGCGCCCTGATCCATTTACCAATCCTGCATGTTCACAGAGCAAAACCACCTTATGGTATTATACAGCACCGTAGACTACCTCTAGTTCCCTCTCCGCCTCCGGTTGGTTAAAGGCACAGCAAAACGCAGGCGTCTTCAACGGGGGCACGATGAGGGTCGGAAGGGTGACGAACAGGGTGTCTGGTAGGCAAGAAAGTGAATATTTGTTAAAGGACCGGTAGGGTAACGAAAAAATAATACTTGTCACTAACCCCTGTTCGTCACCCCACCAGTTTTCGTCGTTCTCCCGCTGAAGACTATCTCCTACCGCAATTACCGGTACTGGTATCTCGCATCACATCCGTGAACACAAGGCGTACTTCTATTCCGCCCATGGTTCTCAGGTATCATTCCAGTATCAGCTCCGGCAGCTGGTGCTAGGCGGATGTTAGGAATCATAGCCAATCACTCGGACGATTACTCAACGCGGTGTTGGTGATACCACATTAGCGGGAGCGGTAAGACGAGATGCTTTACTGTACGAGTACTATGAGCCGATTTGTACCTAACTTGGCAGCGGGTGATTGGTAGGGTGATACCGGTATTAAGAAGTGGCCTTGACCGTGATAGGTATTGCTGAGGGATCGAGAATGAGCAGTGAGGATGGTAAGGAGGGAGAGAGGGAGTTGGTAGTGGTGGGGTTAGGCTGTGGTTGTTATATTGGGCAGCAGGTTTGTGGCCCACCTTATGGTATTGAAAAAAATTAAATTGATCGCCCTTTTAATTAACTTATGGTGCTCAAGTATCGCTCTCCCCATGGGATGTTTTTAACTACCAGTACTGGAGGAGCCCCCCGTAGATACCGATATCTGGGGAGGTTAGAGGCTATTGCTCCAACCGTGAGGGTGATTCTTTCCGTCGATTCATCCGGCCTTCTTTATATCCCTCCCTCTCGCGCCGTCCCACCATACCGTTCTCACTCGCTAGTTAACACCCTCTATCATTGACAGACAATGGGCGTGGTTATTTTAATTTTTAATTTTTTGGGGGTGGGGAAATTCACTAGTGGCGCACAGTATGAGAAATTTCAAGATTTTTCCCGGGAATGCCACTGACGTCGTCGGCAGATGAGGGTACGGGATGTTCGTGGTAGAGTGGAGGGCGGGGTATTGTCATCGTATTGATACTAATAGTAGGTCCTCGTTCCGCAGGTTGGCCTTGTTGGAATTTGTTTGTCTTGTTCGGCGAGGAAAGCGGGAGCGAGTATCATACCAGTATTGAGATTGGTTTGCTGGGAGGTTCCGTTGTTGATGTCATTCGGTTCTGCCTTTAGGAGTAAGTGCACAGATATGATACCGTATGATGGCAGGCTTCCTTTGGTGGGGGCCTTTTCCCTCCTCACCCTTAGGAGGGAGTTTTTTCCTGTCAGGTGCTTTTTTCCAAACAGCTAGCATTGAAGGCTTGGCTGGTCGTTGGCGCGGCTATAATATGAGGGCCAATTCAAGTTACTTGATTGCTGGTGTGAATATACTGGTGGATATTGCACAGGAGTTCCATTCCGAGCGCTGGACTGTCTGTCTCGTGTGGTGTTGTGTGATATTGTCGGTGCGGTAATCTGCAGGATCGCAAGGAGGCCAGCGATTGATTCATCGGATGAACTACGATAGGTACGATAAGGTCCAGCACAGAGGTCAAGGTTCCATAAGTTGATTCCGCCATGTGCCGTAATCTGCAAAGCATGTCTCAAAAAGTATGACAACGGAACCGTTGACAAAAGAGAAAGGTGGTCAAACACAGCAAGCATAATACCGTACCTCCTCGGTGGACAACTTGCCGGAGGATTGACAGAAGACAGGACAAGGACAAGGGGAAAGGGAGGAAGCTTCGGACAAATAACAACAGATATCTTTATCTACTATATCCATCAAACAGGAATAGTACGCGGTATACAAAAATCCTTCATGTCCTTCCAATTAATTAATTAACCAATTAGTCCAGTCATCAAGCCAGCAGATATATCATACTCTCGGGGGAACCTTCTAGCTGGGCTAAGAATTCCTATTCTTCACGCTTCCACTTTTAGATGAGCAAGGAAGAGGTAGTTATATGGTACGGTAATGTAATATAATGTGCTGCAAGCAATAAGGTTTGCGCTCTTCATATGCTCCCACGTGTGAATTGGGGTGGCAGGTGCAGATGGTCAAACATGATGGCATACCGGTATGATGTTTCATTTTTTCTTCTTCTTCCAGAAATTGTGCGATATGTCGAGAGGCTGGGAGGATCCTGAAGTTGTTGCCACCGGTTGAAGGTTCCGAAGGGGTTTTGCGATTCACGTTTGGCTAGGGCTTCGTTGTCAGAATTGATCTGATGTGATACTGTATGTGCGAATGCCACTTGCCTGCTGTATGATATGTACAGTACACGGGATTAGAGGTCGGATTGTTTCCACAAAATAACCATATAGTGGGGCAACTTATGAGAGGAATTGCAAGGGATAGAAGACGGCAGGAAAGGTCCATGACGGCGGTATGATATGTGTCGGTATGTAACTCTATCGTGAGCGCCTACGAACCGTACTTCACTCCCTTTTTCTCTCCCCACAGCTCTACTGATGCTCCACTGCGCCGTAGCGATGGGAGAGCCCGGGGGCGGCGGCGCTTATCACCAATCTCCACAAAGCCCCACATGTAATCCCAAACCCCGAAACTGGCAAAGAGGGGAAAGCCTATTGGGAAATTGCCGGGGGAGTTGGGTTGCTCAAATCTGAGAGAGAAAGGAAGGAATTGGAAGAAGTAGAATATAATCTAGGTTTATACAGACCAGTTTATAAGGGCTAAAGGAACTACTAGTAGAGGTGGGCTAAAGGTATTGCTGTCCGTAAGGACAAACAGCGATAGATCCTTACCATTTACTATTGTAATTATACCTTCCTAATTGTGGAAGAACTTTAAAAGAGTGTACAGATAGAAGCTGCTTGAGCACGAATACTGCCCAGTATATATCCGAGATCCTAATACCTTACCTTGATTCTTTTGTTTATGGTGATCAAATAGCCGCTAGTCGCTACAAGGCAATTGAGAATAGTTTATAAATTCATACATCCGAGTCTGTGCTGACCAGTAAATACAAAAGGTAGTATGAGCTAGTTAGAAGCGATTAGATTTCTAGCTTTCTTGACCCCAACCCATTTAAAAATGTGTGACACATGCTGAAAGGTAGGCTCAGAGAGCAAATTCCGAGTTCTTCTATCTAGATACATCTCTCTCTACCTTCGAGCTCTTTCTTCCCTCCTCCCACCCGCACACCGTGCTCGTTCCTTTATTGCTAACATCGTCTTCGCTGGGGCCCGCCAAGTCTCCGTGTCCTGGGACCTTTCTATCGCAACCCTACTCGCCCTGCTCGGAAAAGGAAAGGAAAGGAAAGAGAAAAAGAAAAGGTTGTAGGGATGTCAAGGGTAAATTCATGTCCTGTATGGTAAGGTCTTATGCATGCATGTGTGGGATTTTGTGGATATCTATTTGGACAGCAGGCAGTTGCGGTGGGTGTCGTACCGATAGCAGGGAGAAGGAATGTGGTGTTGTCGATGCTGGGGGACCCATGCCCGGCGATGTGTCGAGCGGAGAAATATGATACCCCCGACTGTTCCGACGGGATGATGTGACAGTCACTTCTTCTCTTCCCCTCCCCCACCGAGGGCCAGGTAAATGGGGCCCTGGGCCGCAGGGCGGGATGCTCTGGTTCTTTGGTATGGGTACATATCATACCAGTGGCAGCTACCGTTTAGTAGTCAAAGTCACGTACGAGTACCCTGCCCGTGCAGTATGATACTCCCTCCCTCTCTTTCACGGGGAGTCTAGATTCGTCTTCCACTTTTAATCCCTCCCCACCCCCCTCCCCTCTATGCATCCATCCTGGAGCCTTTTTTTTTCTTCTTCTCCTTATCCAGGGGCTGACATCTGGAGCTATCGATTGGATCAAGAATGTTGCTGATGCCAACGCCGGGATTTTCTACTTCCCTCTCGGTGATTTTCTCCCCTGCCAGGTAATGGACCGCACCAATCGTGAGGGGGGACGCGGTAGTGCTTCCACCGCTTCTCCTGCTTCTTTTCCCATCCTCCTGCGATGAAGACTGGAACAGGGAGAAGAGATTGGGTTGAGTGGCCTGGTAAAAGGCAAAGACGGTGACAAAAAAAAAAAAAAGTACAGCGGATCCCTGCTTGCCTACCTCCCTCTCGCAATCGATTCGACCACCTCCTTCAACTTCGCTGCAACGAATTCAGGGTCCTTCACGCGTGGCAGGCAGAATTCTTCCCATCTTGCAGCTCAGCTTACCTGCACGCGCGAAGCGAACGAGACAGCAGTACTTTACATACATGCTCTGCTTATAAGGCTTTTCTCTTCTTTCTTTCCTTTTGCGTCAACTTGGGCTTCTATTTATTTTTTTCCTTTATATTGAGGGTTTTTTTGAAATTTTGATAATACGGTATTCTGTTGTCTTTCTGTGTCTTTCCGTTATTTCTTTCCTTCTTTCTCTTCCCCCATTCCTTCATGGAAAACTTCTCCGATCCTCTGCGCTCTTTTTTTCTTTTGTTTTCTTTTCGTTCCGGTTTGGAAGGGAAGGGAGAGAACCAGAGGGAGAGGAGGGGGAAAGAGAAGAACGAGAGATACTATTTTATTTTTTCTCCCTGCTCATCATTACCATCGAGTGTGTGGGGCTGCGGTATCGCTGTCGGTGTCTCATTCATACTTTAAAAAGCTTTTTTTATATACCTCATTCGAGGGGAGAAAAGAAAGCATTCCTTCTCTTCCAAGACAAAACGTCAAACAGTGACGGTTTACCCCATACTCTTCCCATGCACTCAGTATTACAGTTCCAATATTAGCAATTCAAAAGGTTACTGCTGCTACTACTACTATTACTGCACTCAAATACTGCTACTACTACTCTTACTGTTGCTGCTATCAGTACTACTACTTACTCTCCTCCTTCCACTATTTCACCCCCTCCCCCGCTACTTACCCCCTCCTCCAAAGAGTTCACACAAGCACATACACATACCCCACATCCAGCAGCTATATTTCTTACCGGAACTCTTACATCCCACTACTATTACTGCTGTTCCATTCCATATCGTCACCTCTTTACTGGAGGGGGTCTCTCTGTCCGGGATAACAAGGGAGAAAAGATTCCTTATCCATTTTTACTTCCAGTCTTCTATCCATCCATTCTATTCATCTATATTTTTAATTTTCTACTTTTTTCTCGAAACCAAAATTTTTGGGAAGGAAAGGACAAAAAAAACCCTCCCCTCCACTCCCTTCTCCACATTGCTTGCCCCACCTAGTGCCCCCAAAAAGAGCGAAGGGGAAGGGAATTTCAGAGCAATGCCAGGCCAACCTGGCGGTGGTGGGAAACCACAGAAACCCAACAACGCCTGTCAACAGAACCATCGTCGTGGTAAAACCCCAGACCCGGGTCCAAGCAGAAGTGACAGCAGCAGCAGCAGCGACACCAACAGCAGTAGCGGTAGTTCGATCGCAACCCCCAATGGAAATACCCACCGGGACGCTTCGACTTCCTCATCTTCTTGCGTCCCTCCTTCTCCCCCTCCCGCTGCCGGGGCCTTCGCTTCCACTACCGACACTACCATTATTGGGGCTGCAGCTTCAATCTCACATTCGCACAAGTCCCAGAAGCAGCAACTGCCTTCGGCCCCCCGCGACGATCTCAAATACGACATATCACGTCTTCAGCGCAGTGACTGGGTAAACCTGGAGGGGCTGGCTACATGTGCTACCTCGAGGCTTGGGAAGGAAAAGTGTGTGGGCATAGGCGAGCTAGGTTCGGATCTATTTTTTAGAGTTTCTGCTTTTGTTGAAGAATCACATTTTCCCCTTTTGGCCGGTCCTACTGCTCAGCCGTTTTCAGAGTTGCATATATATAGGGATGGGTAGGACTCGAGTAGTGGGTGGTGGTGGCGGTGAGCGGGATGTTGGATATGATATATGTGATGGGATGAAGTGGGGAGGGGAAGAGTAGTAGTGGAGTACGGCAGTTAATTTCCGATCCGTACCCTATGTAACAACCTATATTTACATTTCAGGAGGGGGGAGGGGAGGGGAGATTCTTGTTTTGCTCTTTCTTTATATGACTTCCTTCTCCTTCATCTTTTCATTTACGTTTGTTTCTTTCTCCTTTCACCTCCCTACGCCCCTCTCGATCCCCCCCAAGATACCCATTACCAACAAGATTCTAGAATGCTTCAATTGAGCTCACCGTTTGTTCCGTGTGCCACCCCACAGGTCGAGGATCACATAACTCACTATACCAACTCAAGTTTTCGGACTCGACGTTATGCGCCGCTTCGATATCCAACGCCCCGCCCAAGTACTTCTATCCGCAGATCAAGCTATCAGAAATAGCGACCATGCAATATCTCCTCCAATCCCCACGATACAAGATACCCATCCCAGAGGTGTACGGTTGGGACCTCACGTTCGACAACCCGGTAGGGGCACCGTATGTGCTACGGGAAGTAGTGATTGGGAAGAACATGGCGGAGGATGGACGCTTTTACAGATTGAAGTCCCAAGACAAGATGAAGGTGATAAGGGAGTTAGCACTGGTACAAGCGGAGCTGTCCAAGCCCTCTGAATTCACAAATATTGGGAGCATATACCATCGTGGGAAGGACAAGTCGGAATTCTATGTCGGGGAGCTAATATCGGCTGCCTGCGGCGAGGATTTCCCAGACGAGGATGGGGGAGCGGCTCCTTCGAAAGGACCCTACTCGAGTCTTCCGGAGCTATGGCAGGCAAGGTTGGAGCGGGAGACGCTACTGGCTATCCGCAATTGGTCCTCACTCAGCTCGAGCTCGTCCATAACCTCATTATCCCCACCGTCGAAAGCGGACCCCCAGCAATTCGGTGAAGTAATGCAGTTGCTTTCTGGCCTCACAAATCTATTCACCCCGCCGCAGGAGCTAGCAACGCTGTGCATTCACCATTCAGACCTTGCGATCCGGAATGTATTGTTTGACGAGAAGACATTGAAAATCACAGGCGTGATAGATTGGGAGTTCGCAGCCGTGGTGCCACTAGTTATCACCGGCCGCTTCCCAAATGACCTAGGCTGGGAAGGCAACGAATTCGCGCGCTCACTCGGCAAACTAGGGGCCACAGCAGAGCAATGGAACCACCACTACTACGATTGGACAAGCCTGGAAGGCGTAACCCCACCACCAGCGCTCAACGGCACCATACCCGAAAACCCCCTCTCCACGACACCCGATTCACCAGGAGACTACCTCTCAGCGCCAAACACCAGCCCACCAACCCCCTCCTCCCTAGACGAAAAATACCTCTTATATTCGAAGCACCCAGAAGAGCCAGAAATACCTACAACCCCAACTCCCCACCAATCGTCGGAAATCCCGTCCCCGCCATCCCCACCCCTCCCCCCACCGCCAACCTCCCAGACATCGCAGAAGGACCTAGACATCCGCGCCGCGCGCCTCGTGCAGCTCTTCTATCTGCGCAAGTACTACGCCTCGTGCGTCGCCTCGCGCGACTTTGCCCTCACGCGCCTGTTTATCGACTCGATAGCATACGTCAAGTTCAACGAGATCGTCATGGGCGGGCATGATAAGTGGTTCTCAGCGATAGAATGGATACGCGAGGTCTTCTGGAGGCTCAAGGCGCTGGGCGAGGACGAGGCGGAATTGGGTGAGAGGCTGAGGAGCGGGAGGGCCGTCGTTACGGTTCCAGAGGTCTTTGCCGGGCGCGCAGATAGGGGAGTGGTGGATTTGGGTGGGTGGGAGGAGAGGTTGAGGAGAAAGAGGGGGGTAGTAGAGAAGAGTTGAGGTGAGGATAGGGACTAATTTCCCTAGCTGGAGCCGCTTCCCGCCTTTGGGGTTGGGGGTTTTTCTTTTGTTTCGGGGGTGGAGGGATTGGATATACTATACCTGCTAGATGGACGCGCATGGCAAGGGAAGGGTACAGTACATACAAGTATACTTGGCACGGAACGAATATGGATCGTCATCACCACAAGAAAAGGCGGGGATAACTCACCGCTTCTCTCATCGAACGAGCAATCAACGAAACGACACTGAACAGGCGGTCGGCGGGCGGGGTCGGCATCAAACTTAATGGCGTTATCTGGAGGTCGTATATCATTCCGAATTGACCTCAACTCTCCTCTTATTCGTCTATCTACATAATATTCCGAAAACCTTTTTTTCTTTTTTGCTTTCGGGGCGTTTAATTCGTGCCTATTCGTTTTGTTCAAATTTCCCCTTTCTGGCTTCATCATAGAAGAGATGCTTCTTTGCCTTTGGTTATTTCTTTCGATAATTCCCGAGTCCTTGTTTTATTTTATCTTTTTTTATCTTTTTTTTTTTGGCTTTATGGCATTTCACGGCGCTCATCAGGACGTTTTTGTAATCACATCTATAATAATATCATGGCGGTTTCTTTTTTGTTTTTATCTATTCTTTCCCCCCTCCTGCTGCTTTACGCTCTTCGGTAGAGTATTGGTAGAGTAAATCGAATTCAGATTGATATTTGAACCCTTATCAGTCCTACCCTACGTCATGTCACGCCCGCGTATCCGTTGGCCGCGAGGTCAAAAAAAGACGAAAGCCCGTTCGCGGTAGGGCACAATACCAGCACAACACATTGGACAACGGCCGCTGGGTCGTCGAGACGAGACGAGTCACCTCCCGTACTGTATCCAGACAAAAAAAGAGTTTCAGAGCTAAATTTAACAGTATATACAGAACACACTATCAACTCAACCACGGCGCGGAAAATCGTGATGATCATAATACCTGCCGTAATTAATTCCTTTTATCACGGTTGGTAAACAAGCAGATGGACAGACAGGTAGACAGACGGGCAAATGGCACATCGCCGGCCCATCTTACAGCACAAGTCCGAACATATTAAACGCACGCAGAGCACGCCCGCATGTGCGCACTTGATTGAAGGAACCCCACTCACTCCCATCCGTCAATCCATCGAAGAAGAGCCGTGATCCACTTGGCACTGGAGCTGAAACCGGCAAGTTATCACAACAAGCCGGGTAGGGATAGACCACAGTATCGCGAGAGAGAGAGAGACGTAGGTATATTATAGGGTAGCATCGTACGGTATTGCATCAGAACATGAGCAGCTAATCGAGCGATGCAGTGGTAAATCAGAATTAGTCAAAGAGATTTCGCAACAAGGTTGAGGAGGTGCAACGCCAGGGCGATGAAACAAGCCCGTCGCCGAAAACTTGTTGCGAACCGGTTAATTAGTTGGATCCGGGAAGGGCGAGGGGGTCAAAAACGGTTAATATGAGAAAATGAGGTATATATTGCCAACCACATCGACTTCATCTAGATGAGATCTACAGCCTCGTTTTTTCTTCCTTCCTTCCTCCCCTTGTTGTTTTTTCCTAAAAGTTATTTGTTAAAAGGGGGGCGAACGAATGAACAATTCCTTTGGCCTCGATTTCCGCCGGTTGGTCCCCCAAAAAAGGATATATAATATCATATAGATCATCGTACAAAAACTGGCCGTCGCCGCCGCCTTCTCCTCCTCCTCCTCCCCACTTCTATTATGCGAAAAGTGATCGTAACTTACCTTACCACGGATAGCATACCACATTCGTGACAATCAACTTATCAAAAAGTGATGTGAGTGCCATGTTATACATCTGCCTCTTCCGAGCACTCAATCCCAGCGTGAGCGTGAATACTCGTATCTCCCTCCCCACCTCTTCCACCCTGCTTCCCCTACCGTTGGCATCGACGTGGCAGCCACACGAACGTCGGCCCTTGGCACAGATCGACTGCAGCCAGTCACGTGAAATGTGCAGTCTAGAACCTATAGATTTCGCCGGCGCAAAAACACGCTGGGGATCTAGATTTTCGATGGCTTCGGATGGACTTTTCGATTGGGACGTTGCGCTCTTTGTTAAATTTGCCAATGATGCACTATATATATAGAAGAAACATTGTGATCTCCACAAGACGGGGTGTCCTAAGGCACTGGAGTAATATATCATGCCTCACAGCTGGCGATAGCGCTTCCGACACCGAGATGCTGTATGTTGACAGAGATCTAAAGACTTTCCGTGAGGGGTAGGGAATATCTACAAGTTCCCAAAGCTGTTGCCAGTTGCTTTATAACGAGTGCTTCATTATGATGCACTCGGTGTCTGAGATATAGAGTTCTGAGTGCGGGCCAGCCGAGGCTGGGGCTGAAACTAGTTGGAATAACCTACCCAACTTGTTCAAGTCAATCACACATGCAGTGAGTGATTCGCTATCATAAAGACAATATTTCCTTGCTCCAATCAGTATAGCACCAAGGACAGGACGGCACCTGACGTAAGCCTTTATCGGGGAATAATACTAGATGCTCATTTCCGTTAGTATAATATTATAATATTAGCATTATACATATTCTAGGCAAACAAGCACTAGCACCGGGGGCCAGAAACCACAACCTAAGAATAGACAAGTAAGGCAATGACCCCCAAGGCCGCCCGTCTTGTCACCCAGCCAGATTTAAAATACATTTAACCCTCAACCATGGGAAGGGTAGGTATGAAAAATATCTCAAAGTAACGGCAACCGACGCTCATGCACCCGAACGGATCTCATAAGGCTGTCCTCATAGAGAGGTACCAGGCGTTTAGCCAAGGTGGGTAGCGGGATGGTGTGCAGAGATTTTAGCGAGTGGCAAGGTCACCCTGAAAGCTTTAACAGATAATGGTAGGAACCTGGCTTCCGAGGATAAGGCATCGGCTATACAGAAGATAGCGGCTAGCAGCATCTCCTAGAGAGTAAGAATAAAAGGTTTGACCTACATGACAATCGGGCGGCTAGGACCTTGCAGGTGAAGGTTATATTGTAAATATCCGTAGCGAGATTTGTGATTCGCCAACTTTAGGTTTCCTATCACATATAAAGATTTGGAGGCGGCACATGTAATAGAAGCAGTAGGTAAGGGAAGAGGGCAACAAAGAAATTAGCTCAAGAGTTAGGGAGTGTAGGGAAAGGTGTCATCAGGAGGAGAAGGGAGAAGGAGAGAGTAGAAGGCATGATAGAAGATATAGTAAGCTCGGCGTAAGAGAGGGGGCAAACACATGAGACGAACACTGCCTGCATTAGGAGGAGTACGTGCTTAGCGCTCCAAGTCGACAGCGGCGATAGTAACCGCAGGAACGACAAATAGACCACACTACATTAACGGGCAGCAAATATAAGAGCCGTAGGGGTTCCGCTATGAGTCGAGTTCAGGGGGAGGGACCTCAACAGGGCATAGATCAACTCAAGATGAGAGTCCCCTCAGAGGAAACCCTGATATAGGCGAGTCCTAGAAGGTACATCAAAGGAGGAAGTTGAATGCAATACTTCAGACCCCCACCAAATAGACAATACAATACCCCCAAACCGAACCCTACCATCATACATAGCTTCACAAGCTATGACACTGCCTAAGATTAGCATATAGCGTGAATTATACTAACCACACCCCGCAAACATAAACTAGAGAAGCGTTTCATGCGAAAGCATGAGAAAGGAAGCTCGTCGGGCCTATTTCTGCAACCTTTTCTTTACCTACCATTTCCAGCCCCTATCAAGGATCCCAGCCCCAAACCTTCCCTAGTGCATGTTCGTAGCCAAGCTATGAGAACAGCCAGAGGATATTCTGTTGATTCTAAATTTTTATTCTCGGGGATGATAAATCCCTATCCCCTCCCCCATGTTTGGTACGATTTGCTCGAAAGCTTTTTGGTGCTCGTTCCTAGCCGTGATCTAGCTCGCTGCAAACCCCCCGACAGAACTGAGAAGAAAAAACATGGGGAGACTGCATTTACTGAATGCAGTGGGCTATTGGCTACTAAGTGACAAGCATTAGAGGTGCGGTATAGGTATACGGATCCAGATATCGATGCTGGCTCACGAGGGGCTGGAGGCCCACACCTCTTTCACGGCCTGCGGCAGCAGTAACTCTAAATATCTTGACCATGGCTCCGCCTCTGAGCACCGAAATACAAATTGATCCATCAAAGCACTACTCGATAGCGAAATACGTTACCGAGTGACGTTTCATGATTCATCTTTATCAGCTTCAATCCAGAAGGTTCAGTATAGAAATACATTGCAGAGAATTTCTGCCAGATGTCATAAATAGAAAATGGGATAGCACCGATCCTCCTTAAAGAGCATCTGTTAAACGTTCCCAAAGCGAATACAAATTTTTCTGGATTTATTCCGACCAAATAAACCAATCTACTGATCCAACCACCCCTCGTTCAAGATAGCCTCAGTAAAGTAGGTAAGGATAATGGTGGCGCCAGCCCTCAAGATCCCGTCTAAGCTCTCCAAAGCCATAGCCTTGAGGTCGAAAACACCCTGAGTGGCACCGGCATGGATCATGGCGAATTCACCGCTGACCTGATAGGCAGAGATGGGAACGTTCTTGGCCAGCTCGGCTGCATCCGCAATGATATCGAGATAAGCGTTTGCGGGCTTCACCATAATGGAGTCTGCACCTTCCGCGAGGTCGCGGATAATTGCGCGACGGGCAAGGCCACGGCCAGTATGAGGGAGTTGGTAGCACCTGCGATCGCCAAAGGACGGAGCAGATCCAGCAGCTAAAGATATCAAAAATGTTACAGCGCCAAGGAGTAGAATAGCATGTAATGGCTACACTTACCCTCACGGAAAGGACCATAGAGAGATCCGGAAAACTTAGCAGCGTAGCTCATGACCATGATCTTGTGGGAAACCCCGGCTGCAATTAATCCTTCCTTTATAGCCTTGATGCGGCCATCGTTCATATCACTAGGGGCAACACAATCTGCACCAGCAAGAGAATAATCGACCGCAACCGCCGCGATGCGTTTGACTGATGCCTGCTGGTTTAGGGTTCCGTCCTGGTTCAAGATGCCGCAATGGCCGTGGGAGGTGTACTCGCACAAACAAACATCTGTCATAACGAACAAGCCTGGGAAAGCAGCTTTAAGAGCCTTAATGGCAAGGATAACAGGGCCGTTGGGGTCGGACGCTTTAGATCCCGAGGGATCTTTGGCACCAGTAGCAAGAGGAACCCCAAACAAGATGACCGAGGCAAGCCCTTTGGCAATGAGTGGAGTAAGAAATAGAACGAGTTTATTTATTCCACGGCTGAATTTTTTTCGCAAGATTAGCGACGCTAGAGTAGCGAGGTAAGAAGGGTAGATACCGCTTCTGGCCAGGAAAGCCCGAAATCGGTGTTTCCTCGTCCTCGTTGTCGGTGATGAAGATAGGATAAACGAGCATCGACTATATTATGAGAGGTATATCAGCATAAATCGTATTAGTCCTCAGAAAACTAAGGACCAGGATATAATGGATTGTTGATTAAACTGAGAATTCTTACCTTAGTTAATTGTGCTTTTGCCTGCCACTTTCGGGTAAGCGGATGATGGTACCCGCCTTGGAGGATTGAAGAGATATCGGTCATGATTGAATTGATGGTTGGAGTTCGGCTGAGGGTTTTGTTTATTCCGGAGTTCTTGAAGAGTTTGTTGGGGGGTTTAAAGGAGAAGATCACAACTCGGGAATTTAGAGATCAGTTTAATGCGCCAAGGTTATGTGGGACAGGAATGGTAGGGTACATGTCCGGCAAGAAGCTATGAAAGAGTTTTTTGAGGTTAACCAGCCAAATATATACCTGTCAATTCAGGTTAGTAGCTTCCCACCCTTGTATTGTACCCGTGCCATATTATTATGTTACCCGTAGTATACAATACTGTAGTGTCACCTGAAAAATTCGCTATCAGATTACCAGCGGAAGTCACCACATCAGCTCACTAGAAGTTTGGTTTGACAGACCCATCAATGGGAATGGGAAACCAGCGGGATGCCGGTATTTGGCTGGTTAACCTTAGGCAACTGTTCCATAACTTTCTGCCGAACCTTGCGTCAGTCAATGAGATCTGGCACGTCTGGAGGGCTCAGGCCAAACTTTGGCCTTTGGCAAAACATAATACCGGATGTGCTGCGAGGTTAGGACGGTCGAAATGGGGGGACGGCCGCCTTAGTTTCATTGAAAGTACAGTATCACTATTATCATAGACCTGAATCCATTTCCCCAGAAAGCCAGCAAGTCTGGAGTGCTAGTGTTTACATGGAGGGGCTGGTACAAGACCCGGCAAGAAGTTATAGAACAGTTATTTGGGGTTAATAAGAAAAATATAGCCCTTTGTATTCCAGTTAATGGGCCGCTACCCTTGTAGCAACTATTACAGTATACTCTGTCGGGAAGGAGCTCACTTGGTTAATATCGTTTGAGCTCGTTCTGACTAAGACAGAATTCGTCACTTTATTTAACATTCCATCTCATATCACCATGACAGCGGTGCACTCTACCCGGATGTGCTCGGTCTTCGGAAAGGGAAAAGAAAAGAAAAAACAATCACTTTTGATACCGAAAAGCGCCATCGACATCACCGATTGGGGGAATAAAGAGAAATCGCGGGCAATGCTTGTCTAACCAATTATGCAGCCCTCCCGTCAACCTCCTGCAAATCCGCAACTCCAAGGGCCCTTCCTAGCTTGAACTTCTTCATCCCACTCTTCTTTTTCTTTTTCTCGCCTCCCTTAGGGACGTCTCCGTCAATACCCACATCCTCAGCCTTCTCCTCACCCTCGTTCTCACCCTCGCTCTCAGCTTCCTCCAAAAAGGTCAAAACCTTCCTCATAGAATATGCATTCTCACCATCGGCGTAATATCTATCCTCCACCTTATCAACTTCAAACTGTAATGTGTCGCGGTAGAGGTGCAGCGCAGCTTTGTTCGAGACACGGACGTGCAGGGAAACGTATTTTGCGCCGAATGCTTCAACCATAGCCTTCTCTATTCACCATAAAGTCAAATTAGCTGACTAGGAAATGGGCATATGGGATATGGTATTGCACGTACGGCTCTGGCGCATCAACTTTTCCGCAAGGCCTAGCCGGCGATGTGTTCTCATAACACTAAGAGAGGTAATATGTCCATGCTGAACTCCGTCGGCAGGTTCTTCCTCCATCTTTGCAAGAACATATCCGACAATCTTTGGCGGCTCACCAGGCGAGCCGGAGGAGTGGGAGAGATCAACAGCAACGTAGGAAAGTTGTGGCCAAGATAAGGCGTGATAGAGGTAGTACTTGCAAAAGTAGTTTTCCGGAAGATTGGTGATGTTCGCTAATTGTACATGGGGAATATCTGATGGTTGGAGAACTCTGATATCCATGTTGTCTGGCTTCGTGCTTGGAAGCTTCGGCTAGGGAAAGTTGGTGATGTTAGATATTTGTTGGGGGAACCCTTAATTCTGGAGATCCACGCGGTGACGAGGGGCTGTTTTCGTCTTGCAATCGCGCTGTGGGCTTTCACTTTTTTTGTATCATAGCCTGAGGCTCCGCAGAGTGGCTTGGCGCCCACTTCTGGTGTGGGGTCCTTTTCGAAATTGACCTGATGTGGATTGTGTATCACGTGTGCGTATCCGTACTGTCGGGGCCGTTGGGAAAGACCTACCGGTAGCGTGCTTTAATATTCTTAAACTTGCGCGGTTGTTTTGTCATGGCTACCGTAGTATCATAGTAATGTTTGTTAGATACTCGAGTAAAAGGGCGGCTCTGGGGACAAGCACAAGCGAGGGCGACGGGATCCGGAACTGTTCTGTGAATCTTTTTATTTTCGTTTCCTCCTGATCTTCGGTCTATTGTGACATCGACAAACCACCCTGCCAAACACCCACCAAAGAACGTCCTTACCCGGAGGTGAACTGTCAGTACCCCTGGGGTGTAGTTGTGACCTTCTGACAAACCGGACAATAAATCGATGAAGACCCGACCTGACGACAGAGTGCCTAACTGGATGGGCAGGGAAGAGACAAAAGGAAAAGCACTGGGACTAATTGAGATAGAGTGATCATCCCCGTTGTGGTTGTACATACTCGAGTATATACAGTACTTGGCTAGCTAAGGGAAACATACGAGTACAAGTAGAGGACGGCTTAAATGTAAAACCTGCGCGCCAAACTATCTACAAAACAGAGTTTCCAGTGCTACCCTATCTATCGTCCTAGCCCATACTGGTATCATACGTAGTTTATTTTTATTCCTCTATAATAATAATATACCAATCAAATATGTAAACAACATGCTCTATCTTTCTATTACTACTCAAATACCTCTATCAACATATATTTCAATTTCAAGTTTTAAATGTATGATAATATGTTATGATAGATTGGTTGATTTTCTGAGGGTAATTTGTATATCTGTATCTAGAATAAGGCTGAAATCTACAGCTTTTAAATTACTAATTTACAGGTTATATTTTATATCAATTAATTTTTTCTTTCCCACCAGAATCATGCTTGCAAGGAGAGTATTTTTTTCATGAACTAGAAATAGATGTCACATAAGTGGTAGGTATTCCCTTCTGTGAAGGGGTAAAGAAACTTATTAGACATGAGTATCAGAAGATACCAAGCTATTATTACAGTGATTTCAATAACTTAAGCCTTGAAGGCTCACAATTGGTCACCTCAACATGTGACTGGTTGGGTCAGAAACGTGTATACAAAGCTGCACGTTCCGGCCATCTCATAAAATGCCCAAAATGGTATCCAGTGGCAGTGGGTATGATACTATCCGAACAATCAGACATGAGGCTCCTTGGGCCGCAGAAGCTAACCTATGAGATGTCCATGGATAGTGCAGAAGCCATTTGGGACGGAAAAGGAAAAACCCCCAATCAAGTAGAATATGATACCATAATAATATTATGGCGTCATAGAATGCTACCCTATTTTCTTTCTCCTCAAACATCGCTATCGAGGCGAATTTTGTCTCCTGGATAAGTCGGAGGTTTCATTGTTGTCTAACTTTGTTTAGGGGTTCTTAGTCATCATAGAAATCCTTGGCGGTAACATCACCCTTGCACACCGCGAGCAGAAGCCCGCTGCCTTCACTGGTTTCTCGACTCCTCGTCCTACGTTTACTTCAGCCGACCGCCACATCTCCCTCTCTCCTGAAATTTACTTTGCTGTCAATCCCAAGAGCCTCTATAGGCTCCTCGTGCCGCCCATCGCCCTACTCGATCATCTCGTACTGGTATTGAGCTGCAAACCCACAAACAATAATCTTCCTGTTACTACCCCCTCAGTTGATCCTTTTGTTTTCTTGGGACACCGTCCCATAAACAAAGACACGCTTTCGCCATGGACTCCGGATCTCCATCGCGAAAGCACCCTCGCTCGGACGCTTTCGCATCCGCAGCAGCATCTCTCGCACCCCCAAACAAACGCCGACGCACAACACTTCTCTGCAATCCGGTTCCTCAAAACCTTCTGAATGGAGTTAGTCCATATGCGAAGTACAACCGAAATGCTGGTTCACAAACACCTGCGGGCACTTCCTCGGCCTCCGGCCTGATATCGGCAAAACAATCAGATACACACAGCATAACAAGTAGCACGGGTAGGTCTAGGCTCGCAGAACAAGTCCGAAGTTTTGCCCCGAAGCCTCTTATGTCCCCTTTTGCTGCGCGTGCTGCGTTGAAAAATAAGAGCTCTGGTGCATCAACTCTCCGCCATACTACATCGGCCGCCGGCCCTAGTGGCAGGGCCTCTAATGGGAGTTACAGTCGTCCGTCTTCTAGGGCCGGCTCGGTTGTGTCGGCAATGTCACCTCCTGTTCCGAGGCCCGCGTCAGTGATCGGGGGTGGATTATTTACGCCTGCTAAACCCGTCGCTACGCCCATCAGGAGAATTCACCACCCTGACTTCTCTTTCGACAACAAACCATCACCATCCTCTTTCCGGTTTACAGCTAATGATTCGCGCGCAAATACACCCACTGCGCAATCGCCTGGGATCGCTTCTCGTGCGCATACTCCGGTTCGCCGTGGGCCGATCGGGGGTTCGCCTAGTTTGTCTTTCTCCAGAGCATCTCCAGCCGCTCGTAGGGCATCACCGACGGAGAACAAGGCTCGTGCTGATAGCATTCTTGGATTTTTTAATAGTAGCCTCGATAAAGCGAGGCAAGCACTGGCGGGAAATAGGGCTGATCGCTTAGAAGAGAAGAGACAGAAGGAAAAGGAAGCTATTAGGAAACAAATGGAAGAAGATGAGAGGGTCAGAAGGGCGGAGATATTTGAGCGAGAACTGGAGAGAGAGGGAAAGGAGGTGCAGGAAGAAATGGAGAGAATTGAGGAGCGGAAAAGGATGAAAGAACGGGAAGAGATCGAAAAGAGGCAAGAAAAAGAAGAGAGAGCTGCCGAGGCACAGTTTATTTCTTCTGTCAAGCATAGAAGTCAGGAGGTTCAATTGGGCTTTTGCGGAGCGAATGGAGGCCCTTCTTTCGTTACGGAAGATACCATTCCCGATACGATCTATACTGACCATAATACCCAAGGAAGCCATTACGGTGCAACTTCTACGTTTCGGGATGGCCACCCTGCTCACGACTCATCACAGGAGTTGTTCCCCCATCCCGGTGGACCGTTTGGAGTTACTATCGACAGCAGTTCAGATAAAATGCCTCAATCTCCTCAATTACAACGGGGCCTGGCCTTGCATATGGAACGAGGGAAAGACCGCGAAGAGGATAGCACATGGGGGCCTGGGGCTAAAATTCCTCAACAGCCTCAGGACAATGTTATATCGTTAGATTCCGACGATGACGACGATAGTAATCGTAGTTCGGAACAAGAAACTATACGGCATGTTCCCTATGGCCTCCCTCCATAAAAGTTTTTTTTTGCTAATACTTGGGATAGGAAACCCTCATTTTTGTTTTCCCGCGTGGCCGCTCGAAAGGACGCTCTAGCTGATGATGGCTCATCTCAAGAGGCTGATGGAGGGGAGTATTATGAGGATGAGGAGTATGAGGAGGAAGATGATTCAAGAAATTATGAAGAGGAGGAAGAAGGAGGGTATGAAGAAGAATTTGAAGAGGATGCAGAAGCTGAGGAGGAGTATGAGGGGGAAGAAGTTTCTACTATGCCGAGGTCGTATGCGATAGAAGACGATGGGATTGAAGATGTCGTTGACGAATTTGGCTCTGAACTAGCCGAAGGCTCCGAGAGGTTGAGCGAAGCAGAAATGGATCAATATGGCGCTAAAGCTGAAGGGGAATATGAAGAGGAGGAGACTGAAAAGGATGATACCGATACTGAGAGAATTGTGGAATGGAAAATTCCTAAAACTAGCAAAGGTGAGGACCCTGATCGCAGTCTCGGCTCAACCGTCTTGCTCCCGAGCCAGCCGACGTCCTTTACCAACAAGAGACCAGCCTCGCCTGACAATCTCTCCTCCGACCCAGAAAGGACTCCAGTGCCCGAGGATCGTTCTCGTTTATCTGAGCCTCCCCGGGAACCTAGTCCAGTCCAATCCGCCTTGGGAAATAGCTTGTTTGATGCCCACCAACCCATGGATGCCCAAGAAATACCCGCCAAAGCGCAAGCAAGTTCATCCGCACCTGCTTCCCCGGTCACTGAAAATAATGTTGGGTCTGGAGATGAGCTCCAAACGGCTGAAATGAATGATTCCGAGGGACCACCTAGCTCCCCCAATAGCATTATTGTCATTGATCACAGCATTAATGGCGACTCCGAGGATTCCGAACCTTATTTGCAACCTGGGGAAGCCCAAGAGCCTGTCGACTTGGGAATTACCGTTGAAGGAGAAGGTGTCTACAACAAGAACAACAGACATATTGGGATAATCGACGAGCAGGGATACATTTATGCGAATACTGACGCCCAGGCGATCGGCTTTATGGATCAATGGGGTCAATTCTTCACTGTTGGCCATGAAGGAGAGGGTGCGAGGGATCTTTCGTATGACGAACTAAATGGCATGCCTTCTCCCGAGGACGAACTTGAATATGAAACCGTTAGCGATGATGAGGTTGCCGAAGAGACTGCCAGGGAGGTTGATGGAGATCCCAACAGTGTTCCGGAAGATGGCCATGACAAAGGCCGTGGCAGCTCAGAGAGTGTGGGGTCTGAGGGGGTGATCGAACCGTTAGTAGAAAAGGAGACCCGCAACGGTGAACAGCTGAAAGGCGATACAGAGGCCTCTGTTGAAGAGGAAGAGCAGGCTGTCCTTGAGCTGGGTAGCCAGCGGGAGGGGATGGCTGGTAGCCCGAATGAGGCAGCGTTTTCTCCAGCAAAAGAAAATGTTGATCCATTCCCTAAGTTCCATCATAGCCAAGGACCCGCACAGACACCAACCTCTACTCGCTTCTTCAGCAACAAAGACACTCCGGGGGTCCTGGTTCTTGCAGCAGATAATACACTCTCCGTAAAATCTCCTACAGGTGAAGAGTGTATAGTAGGGGATAATGCCATTAAAGACGAGCCAGAAATCCCTGTCGATCCCGATCTAGAGATGCAGCAAGCGCCTACCCCCACATCTGACGACCGGGATCCGTCACCAATGGCTGTAGACGAAGAACTTAAAGAACGGGGAGAGTCACTAGATGCAGTAGAGGGCTCGCGGTCCAATGGTGAAGTAAAAGGGTCTGAGGTGACGGAAGAGTTGGGCGAGTTACCTAAGGCTTCGGATTTGGTCATCATGGAGGACGATGAAGACGAAGAGTCTAGAGATGACCGTCCTACCCTCTACCCGATGTTACCTGATTCTGTCTGTGATCGAAGCTCGATAGCGAGGGACTTTGCACGCGAAACTACAGCCGAGACAGTGGAATGGGATGGTAACACAGATGCACTCTCCGAGGGCGTTCGCATTAGGCTTGAAGGGGTGGAGGGCTCTAGCGAATCTGGTGGGGAGCCCTTGCAGTCAGAGGAGCCTGTAGAGTTAGATGAAGAGGTCGAGCTGGCAGAAGATTTGGATGAGGTGGAGGTGGAAGAGAAGGAAGTGGAGGAGGTTGTTGTCGAAGCCAAATTAGATTCGGAGGTGTCAGATTCGGGTCGGGAGAATCAGTCGGCGGGTGAGTCAGCCGAGGAGGGTGAGCCAGGGCCGATAGAAGAGGGGGCAGAAGTCGTGGAGCAAACAGAGGAGGCTAGTCTGCATGAAGGTGCCAATTCGGCTACATTGGAGATAGACCCCGCCGACCGGGTTGAAACCGAAGAGTGCCAGGCAGAGGAACTTGAGGCCGGTGTTCAGGCAGATGTTGAGGATACGTTTGACTCGGAGGTCGATATTCCGGACAACATCTCGGAGGAGCCGGTTGCGTTGGTCGGTTTGGGGCATCAATACAATGATGATGATGATGATGCAAATTCCGCCCAAGGACCGGAGGAGAAACAACAAAATCAAACATCTGGGATTGAGGTTGTTGTTGAAATCGACCATGCACGCCAAATCACGCCGGTTTCGGAGAATACAGCTACACCTCCACAATCAGAAGTAGCCCCGGCCAAACCCCAGAGGGCCGATGCAAAACTGGATTACCAGCCTCTCGGCTCCCCACTCTCTGGCGACAGTCCAGTGCAGCAGGGGTTAAGATCAGTCGGCGATGATATTCAAAACGAGGATGCAGGTGAAGCTCCCGCACCCGCCAGGAAAAAGCAAATCAGAAAGCGTCGCTCGAAGAAGAGAAGGCGCAAGTCTGGAGTTGACCCGCTCTATGTTCCATCACCACAGGAGCTTGAACAGGACGTGGACGAGGAAACCGACTCGGACATGGACCAACCAGCAGTCAAACGCCGAAAATCCAAGGCAAAATCAGCTACTACAACTCCGGCCAAGCCTTTCAAGCTAGGCGAACAACTGGAATCGGATCTGGAGGCTACGGAGACTGGGGCTGCAATAGAAGTGGCAAGCACTGGAGAAAACCGCGAGGGGAAAGCCAAGCCAGGAGACGGAAGTGTTGTTCCAACACTTGCACCCGAAGAAACCGGCACCCCCCTAGGAAAAGAGTTGAGAGATGGAAAAGTTGTTCAACCCTCTCCCTTGAGTGCTACCCCCCCCAAGCGGGCTAGGCGTGGCCAGTCAGTAGAGCTAGAGGTGTTTAGCAGGGAGAATTCCGAAGAGCCCAAGGTGAGAACACTTCGGAATCGAAATGTTGTAGTGAACCGCTGTCGATCAGTATCCGTCGAGCCTTCCGCCGGCGAGAGTGACACTGGCAGGGCTCCAAAACGGATCAAGCGAGGCCACTCCACTCAACCAGCAGCGCCCAGCAGAGACAACTCGGAAGAACCAGATGTCCGAGCACTCCGGAGTCGGACCGTCATCGTCAATCGGGGCCGGTCCGCTTCGGTCGAGTTGTCGGGAAGCGAAACAGATACCGCTGGGGGCGGACCTAGACGCAAAACTCGGTCTGCAAAGACAGCCGTCCCGGAGGCACCAAGCACGCCTAAAAAAAAGGGCAAGAAGGCCATGGAACTGCCCCTGAGTAGTATTAAGGAGGTGGTTGCCGAAGGCTCTCCGAAGAAAAACGCTAGAGCTGCTCGGAAGAAGTAGTCCTTTTCTCTTTCTTTCTTCCACAGCTTATTCTCAGTATTAATATCCTGGTAAATCTTTCTTTTACGATCTATTCCGGCGCCGCTGGATCCCTGAGTCGCGAGAATTGGCGAGTCTTTGTGTTTGACTGGTCTCGGTCTGTTTGTGGTGCCCATCCTCTGTGCGGGTGCTCGTAATGTCAGAATCTCGTGGCGCTGGAACAGACCGTGCCCGTTTTGGGGCTCCTTGCTTCATTAAAGTTTCTTGTATTATAAACCTTTGAGACACTTTGCTTTTCGTTCGGTTGCTAGGGATTCTACTTACACTTGTCTTTTGTTTTATTTTTTCTTTACCTTCCTACCATTTTCAAAGCCCTCTAATCCTATATTCTTTGCTACTGCCATGTCTACGATGGTCTTCACCCGCTTACTCTTATCTCTTCTTGGCGTTTTCGTTAATCATGCTGTTGGGTGGTTGTTCTATCCCCTCCCTTCTTTCTCTTTTCCTTTATTCTTTACCATTCGGCGATTTTCCATCATTACATTGCCCTATTGTATTACCTCTTTGGTGTTGGCTACAGGATGCGCATGGGGGTTTTTTCTTTCACAAAACGCGGGCATTTGTTTGAGGGTATGGGATTGATACCTTGAGTAGTGATTGATGTATTGATGGACATTCATGCTAGTTATAAGAAACCTCACTTGGTGCTCGTACCCCCTGCAATATCGCATCAACCAACCTCTCGTCAAGTGATAACTCAAGTGTCATTGAGTGTGATGAAGCTTGGCCATTGCCAAGGTTCGTTTTGTCCAGTCGCTGATTTAGGCTTCAAATCTCCCAAACATCCTTGCATCGCGGTGAAACAATTGAAGGGTCGAGATACCATAATATCGAGGATAGGTATCAGCGTCCTGCAAAGCTGGCGTGTCCAGTAAGCCATGAAGCCCGCAAATGCGGGAGCAAAGAGGGGTAACTTTCCCCGCCAAGAGGTAAGTATCTACTGCTCATGCAAGTATCATGCCGCACCTATCTATCATGCAGAGATATGAAAGAGACCCCCCCCCCTCCACTAACCTACATACCCACCATGAGAGCCACTCGCCCAAACCACAAAACAGCAACAAACCCTCTCCTCCTCCACCCCTGCCACCATGATCCGCGCATCCCTCTTCAACCTAGCAATCTACGACCCCTCGGTGCGCCAGCGGAATTCCAAGCGCGTGGGACATTTGTGCACAACGACACGCTACAGCCGAACCTAGATAGATGATATGAAGCATATACTCTACCCAGCAAAAAGTCAAACCAGGACCCCCCCCCCCCCTCCACTTCTCCATTTTCGCTGGAGGAGTAGGCAGGGCGATACGTCTCGTGGTTAGAAATGGGCTGTCTCTCCGCAGCAGGGTACCACTCTAGCATCGGCGTCCATCTAGGAACCGCAAGCGGAGGAAGCGCCGGGGGCCACCACGCGGAACTTCGAGGATAAATGCGGGGGTGGTTCCATGATACGTATCTCACCAATTAGCCTCGTATGCTTCCGCGACGAGAACGTTGCGATGCAGGCACGCGAGAGAGAGAGAGAGAGAGAGAGAGAGAGAGAGAGAGAGCAGTGCGCTTTGCACACACACTATCTCCTCGTACGTGGAATATTACGATGGGCCGGAGCACAGGATCGGGAGGAGAGTAGGGCACACTTGTTCCGGGTTGTCAAGGAATCCCTGTATGCGGGCGGCAGGTTGCGGGAAGCCCCTGCGAGCGGGGAGTTTTTTCGATAGGTTCCCGCGAGGGGATCACCTCGCCCGGGCTATGATACATACACTCGAGGCCGCGCTGTGGGCTTCCCTTACTACCGCCGGATTTGAGGACGGGGCGGCTCCGGCGGTTAACCTAGGTGACGATGTGGATGTTGCTGCTGCGGCCTACGGCGGGTTGGCCGGGGCTCAGTGTGAGCATGTAGGGCTTTTGAGGGACTTCACCCGGATCCGGAGTATTGGAGTGAGAGTTATGGGATTTCCGATGGGGCTGGTCAAGCTCGAGGTTTTTGGAGGTGATTGGGATTTGTTGAGTTGATGGATCGGGGATAAATTCTTGCGATTGTATGTCGGCGGGGGTGGTGGCGGCAGTCCTGGGAATTGGTTGGCTGACGTTGAAGCAGCGGCCGTTGTTTGCCGTATAATTGGTGGCGATAGTAATTGGGGTTTTTCCTTATAGTATAGTCACAGCGGAGATAGGCTCATCAAAGCATGAGATAATTAATCCCCGCTCCCCCCTGGCCCCAAGAGAGCGCGAGATATATTGACATTGATTTAACAGACGTTAGCGCAAAAATATATCTAAAAATCAGATACTACGGTAATATTTTCTCCAAACGTTCAGCGATGCCATCATGCCAAGAACCAATTTTATCTAGGTTGGTCCTTCCAAAGCTTCTCGAACTAACCAATAACCTACCGATTGGGTCTGGCTATTCTCGTGACTAGTCTGAAACCAAATATCGACCGGAAAGATTCCATAACGAACCATCTAAGACATAGGATAACTACCCACTTCCCCCGCGCAAGGCTCCGATTTTCGCTCGGCATCACGTACGAATAGCTATTCCCAAGGCTAAGAAGGGGAGAATAGGGAGGATAGGGGAAACCTCAAAAACTAATCGGGGATCCCTGATTTAACCCAAAACATATATTACGTCTTAGTCTGCGTGTCCGCCGGCACGGGATAACCAATAATAAGGAAGACACGCCAAGGCGGGAGGAGGAGGAATGGTTCCCACCCCGAACAAACACTGCAGCAGTGACTTCAATCCAATTGAATGATAATAAAGTTAATATCTAGAGGAAGAGAAATCGCTCAGGCATGTAACACCAACCTTCTGCGATCTTTTTTAAGGCCTTGTCCACTAGCCCACGAAAATGTATAACTTCATTTTGTGCTCAAGATCCGCTCCCGCGTTCATAGCGATCCCCATAGCATCTCCATAACTTTTTTGCAGAACCCTTATCTTTCTAGCAGAGTCTTTGCGGATTTCCTGGAGTTTGTTGATTTTGCCTTTGAGATGCTTCAGATTCATCTCGTCGTTTCTGAGCTGTATGTCTTGGTGTCAGCCCTCTACTCAGATAGTTTTTAATATAGGAACTTAGCATGCACATATTCCGAGTACCCGGTGCCCTCGCCTTCCGTAGAGGAGTCACTTGCGCCTTTTCTGCCCACGCCGGAGCCTTCATCTTCACTGGGAGCTTGGGGGTGTCTGACATGAATGAAGATGCCGGCTAGAACGAAGGCGGACCAGGTAGAGCTAGTGCTGCCAGTGAGTCTAGATCTCGTGATAAGCAGCCAGGAACACAGGCTTTCTCCGGAATTCTAGGAAGTTCTAGTTCCAAATCCGGTACTTGAGCAGACTTTTGGCTTCTCCTGAGAGCACCAGTCTATGATTGCCACCAGCAGAATCTCCCTCACTCAAGCGGTGAGAGATTTGACTTTCGTGGGATATATGTAGGCACTTGGCGCCCAATGATAGATGAAGGCTAATAAGCAATGACCCGCGGACCCCAGATGAGAAGTGCCGGTTCGTTGACTGCCTTTGTAGTTGGGCACGACATACATTTCCCTCCCTCACCTTGGCGGTCAGAGTACGTTAGTATTCATGTATGAAGGTGTATTATAAGCTGATATGATGACAGCATTAGGCAAGCAGCCCACAATTACTTTGCTTCGTCCCGACCAGCCGTACTAAGCCCAAGACAATCTCACAGGAACCACTCTGTCTTTTAGTATCCTCAAGTAAAGTGTAAAGTTCTGCTTCAGGTGTGCTCGTAGACGCAATACTGAGCCGATCAGCGACACCCAGAAATCTACGTTCCATCTCAGCAAGTGAGCGGATGCCACTTTTCGAACCTACCCTTGCGGACTACCGTGGGAGAGTAGCCTTTCCATTAGCCACCAGTAACATCGGCGTTACATCGCTGGTGGCGCCGGGTACCCAGGCCAATAGGCGCATGAAACGCTAAGGAGTCTCCTACTTACCGACCTAGAGGCTTAGCCTGAAGGCTAGTCACTAGAGTGGTGGAGCTGCATCGGGATAATTCCTAGATACTGCACCCTCTGCACTGATGGAACGAAAGACCAGCATGCAACGCAGCGACTGCCCATCCCAGACTTACTAATACTGATGGACCCGCTGCACCCCACAATCTACTCGAGCACGATTTATTGTACGGCCCTTTATTGCCTGCGTATCCTTGGGCCTCGATGGCAACGCCTTCGCCTTGGGAAGGCGGACATGGGAGCCGTGCCATCAGTGCAATCTCGTGCACCACAAGTTAAACTCCTTACCAAAATTCCCGTGTCGCCAACATTCTGCACAAGACAGCTGTCTGTTTAAACGTGCGTCAAACTCTCAGCCGCTTCGTCACCGCTGCTGACACTTGAGGCGTTTGCTTTGCTATTCTGTCTACTGATTTGCAGAGCCTCCCAAGCCTCTCGATGTGGCACCGAGTGCCTGACGTTGTAGCTTTCCTCCCAACAAGAGAAAAGAAAAAACACCGCGGCACATGTTTTTTTCCTCTTTTCTTTTGGACTTCCATGCACTATAAATCCCGCAAGCGAGATCAGGAGGTAGAAACCGCAAATATTTTGACCCTACCTTTTCATGAGCCTTAGCCCAAACGCCAACTAACGTGTTTGGGATCAACTCCGTGCCGAGCAGTGAAAAGATGCAAGTATAAATTCCGTAGAAAAAGAATACGAGCTACCGTAGGCTAGTAGAGCCAACTTCTCTCAAAGACTCAAAGGCCGCTAGGGGGGATCGGAACGGGCTGCACAGTCCGCTCAAGAAAAGGATCGATGGAGGAGCAAACTAAAGAGCAGAGGGAGCAAGAGACAAGACGTGTTCTGTCGGGTTCGAGGAAGATTTCCCCTGAGAACGTTGGACAACACGCAGGCACTGCCGGTCAGTCACTGTTTGAACCCAGGGCACCCGGGCTGCATGGGCATCCAATGGGGTCGGTAGATGCGGTATTGCGGGGAAAGGAGGAAAAAAAAACTTCGTTGAAGTACTGTAGTTCGCAGCGGGCCTCGCCTTCGAGCCGAGAGATGCAATTATAATAAGGCCAAATGAAGCTTGCTAAATTCTCAACAGTGGAGGTGTCGAGACATAAACGGTGGTTGAGCAGAGCAGAGACGGTGGACGTGTCAAATTCCCTGCGCAGGCAGTTGCGAAGGCTCTTAAGGGATGCAGCGACAGGCAGACGGCTATTTATTTTGAGTGATTAGCCGTAGATTGGATGTCGGTGTGTGAACAGCGCCTACCAACCACGCCGTCAGAAAGTGAACTTGGGTGTACTAGCACTCTCACTCTTTCAACCCTCCCAAATCATGGTTCTGGGGGTATGGTCAGAGGCAGCCGCCCGCCTGCCAGTACAGTCTGAGTGTTGGATATCATAGCATGAGAGCCCCCTCGATCTTTCTTCGCTTAGTCACCTAAAGGACCTGCTTCCTTTGCCCTTTCTGCTCTGTAACTGCCTCACCGCGTCCCCTCATCCACCAACATAACATCCCCAGTGTCCCTTCCCCCTCCCCTTCCTTTCCTTAGGGCTAGACGCCTGTCTGATTCACCTGTATCGACTACAGCGGTTACTATCTTTGGCATTTCGACCCAAAGCTTTCGTACCCAGCCTCATAACTTTGCTATTTCACAAATGTGTCTTTCCCTTCAGGAATTGACATCAAAGTGGTTTGCAACCCCACTTCTACTCAAGAATTCTCTTTAGGACCACTTAGTCCCCCTCGTTCTACCAAATTTGTGCCCGAGGCCAACTTGCCCACCCGCACCAACGGGTCCACTGCATTGCCTTCCAAGGGAGGCAGTGGTCCTACCAGGGAGGGCATGGCAGGGAGAGGTAAGAGTAGGTCTACTGAGAATGGCCCAAATCACCCGGTACCTGAAGAATTTCGCTCCAAGGCAAGTGTTTCTTTGTTTCTCTAATTTTCTCTTCTACCTGCCTCCGCTTTCCTCACCTTCCATTATTTTTTATTTGTTTCTTCCCTTTTTTCTGTCTTTGTCTTTGTCTATCCTCTTTTGTGTGACGAGTCGTCACCTGGACAGGATCATGTCCTCTCCAAAGGTAAGGGAAACGGGAGTAGTAGAGGACACCGAGAACCAAGAGCCCTGCTGCAAATGATGATCACCTGGTAAAAGGTCCGACTGCCTTAATGTCGTTATCATGGGTAGCTTCATCTCATCCAGCGACTCCACAATGGCCTGGGTCGTGTTTTACTCTCGAAATGCCTGTTCAGCGTGGCAAACACCCGGATCTGCTGGATCACGGTTTCGCCTTTGCGTGTTAACCTGTCTTCTCGACCATGACTATCAGCTATCATCTACAGGAACATCAAGTATATGCTGTCATTGCCAAACTCCTCTTTCTCGGTCGATGGGATTGAGGAATGGTGAATAAAGAAAAAATAAACTACGCACCGCAAATGGAGCTCCATTTGAGCCTCCTCTGCGTGACTGCGATTGACAGATACGAGTCTCTGTTATGCTTATAACGTTACTGAACCTTTCAATCTAACCGGTCCACTCCCATAGGTGGAAGAGGTTTCATGTTTAACTGGGTTTACTTTGCTTCCTAGAGCTCCGCATTCTCGAATGCGTCGAGAGCGGAAGTTGGGGTCGGTCTAGGGACAATATGGGACTTTTTTTTCCATTTTGTGGGAGCTCCGGGGTGGCCAGAGGGTGCCGCAATGTGAAGGTATTGCAGAGCTTGTGTCTGGATTTCAAGGAGAGTAGAGAAGGTAGAAATATCGGTTGGAGCCAATGGCAGTGGTGCACAGAGGGGTGATATTTGGGACCCATACTTGATAGTATTTGATGCTTGGTGGCGGTTGGGTAAGATATGGTTTTCATGTGTTGGCGTAAACTGGGATTCGATGGAAATGGGCAGTAGGCGGGTTGGATGAGCACGTAGGAAGTAGGATGTGATCTGGCTGTTGGGCATAGCAGGACGGGATGCTGGCAAGCCAATGGAAACGGCTGGCAGGATGAGGTCCAATTAGAACTGAAAAGACCTGATGCAGAGCACGAAACCCTACAATATGGATTTCCCCATCTCGGTTATACATTTCACAAGCGCTTGCTTTGAGTATTAAGCTGACAAGCGATATTGGCAAGGTAGGAGTATCAGTGGTCTGGCAACAAAAACCGTATCCGGGACCATCATGAGGGATATGAGGTATTATCACTCTTACATTCATGGCAGAGGTAGGTTTATATTAATAAGATGGTGCAGCTGGAACGTGCCCAGCGAGGTAGAGGTGATTATGGTCATGGGAATCCCTCTCGAAATGTTGGCTTCCATCGGAACCGAGGAACTACATCTAAGATAAAAAGGAAGGGAGGTAGGGGCAATCACACTGGGAAGTCTAGTATGACGGATGACTTGCGAAATCAGGAATGGTTTGGAGGACGACAAAGATCGGCTGAGAGGGGTAGACGTCGACAGCATCAACGAGAATCATCAAGACGACGAAGGGTCCAGCATGCCTCACCCTACAAGAGATCCTCGCCAGATCAATCCAGAAAACCAGAGAGTAGGACCGAATATGAGAGTAGTAATAGTAGAGGATTTTTTGGTCATGGAGAAGGGTCTGGAAACCCGCATCCCCTAGGTGATAGGGAGGAGAGTGTTACGAGGGAAGGTAGCGTCCCCGAAACGGCGGTTGGTCAGGGAATCTGGTACCCGGCAACGCATGATAATAGCTATGGGCAAGAGATATATGGCACGCCGGGGAAGTATATTCACGACCAATTTATCCCCTATGTAGCCGCAGGTCCTTACAGCACTTTACAATATCCCTATGGCACCGGCATATCAGATGCTGATCTTGTTAGAAATGGGTCAGTTCCTACCACACTCCCCTCACTGCTACAGATAATTACGGTAGGCTTTGACGCTGATACTCTTGGCAACACGCTGCAGAAACGCGAACGCGAGCCGGGGTGACACTTTACGCGAGTTTGGGATTCAACACACAACAACCGTTGCCCACCAAACACCGACTCTTCCGTTCGGGTATTCTAGTTCCAAACCCTACGACCACCAATACACCAATTCCAATTCCAATCAGATAAGATCTGAATTTATATCTCTGGGGGATAACTCGTATGAAATCCCCGGCATACCTCACACGAGCTTTGCAGTGCAAGGGCACGGGAATGCTTCGCCGGTTTCTGCCACATCAGCTATGTCAATATCAAGTGGTAGATCCCCGCGTTCCGTATTCTCGAACAATAGATCGGATACGGGTTCCCGCAAGGGGCCCATCTGCATCAAGTGTCAAAAGCCGGAATGCTCCCCTATCGATTTGATCGTTAGCTGTAGCAGATGTCTTGGGAATTATCACACGTCATGCCATAATCCAACGATCTCGGTAACTAGAGGGGTGATGTGAGTATATATTCCTATCCTTTTGTTATTTAATTTAAACCCGACTACCCTATTAATACCATTTCCTTCTTTCTACATAGCAACGTTGATTCGAGGATTTGGAAATGCCAGCGTTGTGCCACTCGTTTAACTAACCCCGGTAACGGGCCTCATCGGCAATCAGTCTCGCCTACCAGATCCAGGCCACGCAAAATACCTCGTCTTTCCACCAACGCGTCCGGTGCTTCGTCTAACAGATTGGCTAGCTTATCTAAAGGCAGCACCCGGATGACCTTTTCTCTAGCCGACCTTCAAGAAGATGGCTCTGCGCGAGATGGGAATGACCATCCTCGAGATTCCAAACCTCAACCTTCAATGGGAGGAGTTCTAGATTCATATGGTGCAGGGGTGGGCGAACCACTGAGGAATGGTGGGAATGGTGGGACAACTTCTCAATGGAACTCTCTTGTGGCGGCAGCAACGCCGAGGGATTGGGAGGACAATTTGGCTCACCGCACGGGTGACGCCATCAGTTCTACCCGCCCAATCGGCGTCGGTGACCAGAGAACACTCCGGTATAGCTCTCGTGATTGCCCGAACGAGTTTGGTGCAGGGGTGGAGCGAAGGTTTGATGTTCCAGAGCTTACTTACTACTCTGACGGCATGTCAAGATCTGCGAATGTATTCTCTGGTAGTAGAAAACTTGCTGTTGTGATCGATAATAGATCACGTAGTGGATCTGCATCTACTAATGGCTACCAAGGAGAAGTTTGGAATCGTACACCGCCGGCGGCCAAGGACCCCCGAGATGATGTTACCCCAATCCCACATTCCAAACTCCGTCTGGCACTCAGCTCGCCAGCCCCCCAAGAATTTTCACAACCCTCAGCTAATCAGAGCCCCTTCCTTGAGGGCGCAAATGGAAGCGCACTTCGCCGAAGAAGATTAAAACGGCCCCGATCCAGTCCGGAAGTTGCAGATTCTCAAGAAGAACTTGAACGAGGTTCGATAGGTGAGCCAGTAACTATAGAGCCCCTCAAAGATAGACGCGATCCATGGCAGCCGGCCAATGGCTGTCGGTCCTTGCCATCTGAATGTCCAGGGAAACAGGCAGAAGGCAGAACGGCTGGGGACTCGCGACATGAAAGATTACAGAGACGGTTTAATAGGAATTACCCACCTGACACTCACAGCAATAAAGAGTCCCCACGCTCTCGGCCAGGTTCCTCGTCCTACAAAGGGAGAGAGACTGCCGAATTCCCTGCCACTGAAAGAACGGGGGTCCCTTCACCGCATTACAGCCCCCCGCCGCCAGATGCTGGAGCGAATGGATCACTTTCACACCGCCATAATGAAACGGATCGCCTCGCACCCAAGTTACAAGTGGTTCGGGCGCGAAGTAGTTCGGTAGATAGTACGCTACCGTGTCGTCGTTGTGGTTCCGATATCGCGATCTTCAATAATAAAAGGGCTGATGTATGGTATGTGTCAAGCTAAATACACTTCATTACTTAGAAGATACTAACATGGTCTATAACAGTTCATCCTGCGTCCGCAGGGAGCATTGTAGAGGCTCTGACTTGACGGATACAACGTCCCGAGAACCCAGTCACAGTACAGCTCCGTCTCACCATTCACCAGCTCCTTCTTGCTTGCGCCTCCGGATCAACCGCAAGAATGACCCGCCTAGCAGACACTCGTCGTCACTCAGTGCTACTGGATTTCTGGATAATCGTTCAAACACCACACCTAATTCGGATTCCCTTTCAAGTGACATATCTAGGGGATGCACTCCACAGGAACTGCCACCAGTTGAAGTCTTCCTCACAGCAAAGCAGCGAGTAATTGAGAAATATCAGATGAAGTTCCCAGAAATCACCGGGGGCTTACCCTCTCAACCAATCAAAGAAACAGCAATTAGGGGCCAGAAGGCGCGGAAAGTCATGGATCTTCCAAAACCAAGGGTCACTACTACCGCGGAGAAGCTGAAGACAGCAGTCCCCCTAAAGAAAAGCAGGGCTAACGCTGCTACATTGGCTCAAGCTTCCTCCAGGGTAGATGCTCGAAAGTCTATCAATGGCTGTACTCTGTCTGACATCCTATCAGCAAGGGAGCCTCCGAAACACAATACAAGAATGACTGTGATGAACATTTCCCAACCGAAGAAACCTGTTCGCAAGGGGCCTGCTATTAAACATGCTAGAGGCAGCATCAGCAGGGTATTTATCACTGATGATTCTTCTAGCGAATCAGATCATAGTGGAAAACTTAGAGCATTAGAGAAACGGCTGCAGGATCAAAAGAGTTATACCAAGAATCAGGCGGAGAAGGCGGCCAAACTACAAGTCAAACTCCAAGAGTCAGAAAAAGAGAAAGCAGCTTTGCAGGAAAAGTTGAAGGCCTTCTTAGCACTAGGAAATCATGGAGCTAACGAAAGGCCTGCTCTCGGAAACGAGAATCCGCAACCTGGGGTAATCACTGAACTCTTCCTTACTCAGGAACCACAACAGGAGCCGCCTAAGAAAAAGGCGCTCAAGCGCCTGGTGCGATGGGAAGAGGCACATTCTGACCGGACCACCCCTCGAGAAGACCCCCAAACCGAACCCGGTGCCGCAAATGACAAACCAGATACTAACAAGAAAGCCTTCCGGTATGGCTCCATGCGGGACTTTTATTCTGGCAGCAAGTTTTGTGGGGAAGACCCTTGGGCCTACCCAACAATCCCGGAGCAGCCAGAGCCAGACCCAAGTACCTTTCGCAAACATGGATGGCGCAAAACTGTTTACAGGCCCTTCGATCAGGGGAGGTTGATGAAGGTGCATCTCCATCGTCTAACCTCTCACAGCCGGCCTCCATTAACAATGACAATTGAGGAGAACCCGCTTGGTGACGATGACGAGTTTGCAGGCGCTCCGAACACTCCTATTGGTACCAGGGCCGACAAGCCTGAGGACGAACGTGACCCAATTGAAGCGCCACGGGTAATCAGCTTTGACGAATTCATGGGACTACCGGAAAATATGGTTCCTACTGTTAAGGATGGTTGTTTGGGGTTTCGGTCTGGGATTATCGTGAGTTTTAACTATTTTTCCACCCCCAAGATGCTGCCCGGAAAGCCGTTACTCATTGTCTATAGAATCCTCGCACTGGAAGACTTGAGAGGAATGCACCTCACTACAGGATTCGAGCTCCAGGGGATCTTAAACCTACCTAGTGCTTACTTTGAACATATTCTAATACCCTCTTCAACATTTCCCTACTTTGTTTCGTCCTTTTTTCGCGACCCCCACAGCCTCGCCCCTCGTCCACTCATATTCCCTCATCTACTTCTACTGTATAATAATCTTAGGGTCAGGAAGAGCAGGGGTGGCAGTTATACCACACCATATACTCGAGCACAGCTACCCTCCTGTTCTTTCATTTGCTTTTTTTCCCTTTCTTCCATCTTTTGTCCTGTCTATACCCAAGACAGCGTGTATACTTTCATTTGTATCACTGGATTCTTAAAACGGATATCGGGAGCTTTGTTAAAACGGGGATGATATCATTTGCGGAGTTAAGGTCGGGCACAGTATATAGCGTTTTGGCTGTTTAAATGGCTATTTTTTTCATTTTTCTCTTCAACCCCCTCGGAGTAATGTGTCCTGATAGATTTCTGGCTGATCGAGGTTGGCTAGGTAGAGTGGTCAAGGTGATCTATGGGGTTCGGGGAAGTTTTGTAGGGGTGCGGCGTGTGGTGTTCATCGCATGAGATACCAGTACTCTACTGAGCATCACAGAACAAGCTACGGAGAAGCTTGTGCCCGTGAACAATTCATACAAGATCGCCTGTGCGGAAGATACCGCCTACCTGGAAAGCCGCCACCACTCGGAGACACTAATAATTCTAAATTCAGAAAAAATGTGATGCGCAGAACGGTTTTAGTCCGCGATTCACCTAACTATCTGTCTCCGAAACCCTCGTCATTTCTCCTGTTGAATCCGTTAAATCCTAAGTTCCCATCTCATCCTATCACTACAGTAATCGTCTACGAATCCAGCTATGATCCTGAATCCTCTTACAGGACCCGCGGGAAGAAATTTTGGCACAGCAATGCAGATTCGGGACCTCCCTTAAACCCGTTAGAAAATGGAAGACGGAAGACACCTTGTCGGTACAAATGATGAACCAAACTGCCGATACGACGGGATCATGAGAAAACATTCAATGGGTCGTGATTGTGTTTGCCCATGCTATGCATTGGGATCAGGGCAAAGGTTCTAGATTCTATGGGGAGTTTTGACATATCGTGGGTAGCAGTTTTTCGCTCGCATATTCCGGAAGAGACATGCAAGCAATACCAAGTACTCACGCCGCCAGTTTTTTTGCTCTGCCAGTTCCTATTATGAAATAGCCCATCCCCGGATACTTTAGCCGGTAAAATCCATGAAATAATCAGTGTTGAGTCAATGGGGACTGGCAAAAGATACCTTAAAACAACAGCACTTATATTATGTGGACGAAACAAAGAGACCCAACTTAAGTTTGCGCAGTAGATTCAAGATACTATCCATAAAAGTTACTGCTCCCATTACGAGCAATACATCTATTAGGCTTTTCATGGACAGCACATATCAATAAATTCCTAACCTCAACCAAGGTGTCCTTTGCCCGCTCCACCCGGCGCTTTGGTGATTCCTGGCTTGTTGGACAGGCTGTTTGCTGCTCTTCATAATGGTGTGGATTGTGGTCTGGCCAGAGCACTGATCTCGCTGTACTCAAGTACGCTTGGTTCTTGAGGGTTTGGCCTTCCTGGGTTGAGCTGCATTCTATAGCTTCCCGACATATTATATTGGCTAAAATACCTGAGGATGAGCGATTCCATAATACCGTAAAATCTCAGGTATAACGAACTCGCCTGGACTGGTCGTGCAGCAATTTTCAGAGCTTTGAATGGCCCAAGAGGACGTCAGGAGAGGCTTGCTTATGTTATCTGGCCTTGTTCGCAAGCTCTCCTTCAACCAGAGGGTTTAATTTCGCTGCACGGCCAGTCCAGGAGAGTCCGCTGTATCATACCTGAGATTTTACGGTAGGAACTGGCAGAGCAAACTGGCGGCGTGAGTAGTCTACAGATGGTGAGCTTAGGGGGATTCGTGTTCCGGAAAATAATAAATCCGAATGCGAAAGCCTCGGGGTAAAGGGCTGCGGCTATGTACTCGAGTACAGTACGAGTACAGTGCCAGTACTCGGGCACAGCGTGGTACCACACAGTGCAACACAGCACAAGACATCCAACGTTTCGTGCCAACCTTAAGCTCTCGGTGCATGCGGCGACCTTTACACACCCCCTCCAAAAAACAATTAACAAAACCATCACATCCGAACACCCACGCTCTCTTGGACACACATTAATACCCTCAAAATGAGGTTCCTACTGTCGAAGTCCCGGATACTTTCCCAGGTGAGGCATCCTAGTTATCTGCTACCAGAGGAGCCCGGGGAAGCGAGGCAAAAAAAAACAAAAAAACAGAATCCCTAACTCAGGTCCCAGACAGCCACTCGCCCATTCGTGCCAACCTTCACAAATTCCTACAAGTTCTCTTACCAACGACAGCAACTCCGCTTGCTCTCGGAATCCACCCGCAAGGCCATCGAGGATGTCTTGTCGACTGCGCCGGTAGTCCTCTTTATGAAGGGAACTCCAGAATTCCCGCAGTGCGGGTTCTCGCGCGCTTCCATCCAGATTCTAGGATTGCAGGGGGTCGACCCGAAGAAATTTGCGGCTTTCAATGTTTTGGAGGATAATACGGTTCGGGAGGGTATTTTCTTTCCTTATGTCCCTTGGCCGATTTCGGCGATGGTGGCGGGTGCGGCGGGTGTGGGCTAATTCCGACGGTGGGATCTGGAATAGGTATCAAGGAATACTCCAATTGGCCAACCATTCCTCAGCTCTACGTTAATAAGGAGTTCATCGGCGGGTGTGATATCCTTGTCTCAATGCATCAGTCTGGGGAACTCGAGGATTTGCTGGAGAAGGAGAAGGTTCTTGTTCCGCCGGAGAGTGCCGATGCCAATGCTGAGAAGCCGGGCTCTTAGGGTGCGCGTTGAGGTATCGAGAGGAGATAGAAGCCACTCATCAGGTCGACTAAATAAAAAATAAAAATAAAAAAGGCTGGTCTTTTTCTGTGCTCTTGGGATACAAGTGCTCTGCTCTATAAATGCCCCGACTGATGTAAATTTCGTGTGGGGTTTCCTGAATTTCCTTCCGGCAATTGTGGTGTTAATTGTCAAACAGAGCATCGATTACCTATCTCGTGCACCCCCCGTAGATATGTGTTATATTCTGCTAGCCGCATTACAGTCAATTGGCTTCAGATTCCGTATATCCTTATAATTATTGTGTAGCCATTTTCTTCGGAAAATGGACATGCCCAGGGTTGGGGCATTGAGTAGCCCGGACAAAGGCATTATGGTCTGGTGCAACCCAGATCTCAGGCCTCGGTACGAACACCCCCCCCCCCGAAAAAAAGACTATCCATCCCTCCACCAAACTCACCTCCGAGCACAACTCCCCACCGCCACCATGCCTCCCCGCATGCCAACTACGAAATTACCATCCTGCCTTTCGTCCCTCCGAATATCTCCAACCCGTATGCCTCGCCCCTACCCCCCGCCCCACTCAACTCCACTCACCCCCCACTAATGTTGCATCTCTAAATCAACAGCAAAACTCCATTTCTCCACCACTCCCATAATACTAAAAAAAACCGCCAACCCACGACCCAATGATCTCGTAAAATGGGCCAAATCCGAGAAAATCCGCATAGAAAACCTAGAGAAGCGTGAGGAGCGAAAGCAGAAGCGCCTATCTT